>OGJC01000087.1_pt1 | contig 120994 bp, 133 predicted proteins | sample 1571941 | NCBI WGS metagenome assembly OGJC01 (sample SAMEA2582100, study PRJEB24529) | metagenome | biome: Human gut stool | place: China | collected 2011 | reverse complement strand
TTGGAGCAGTAAGCATAAGAAAGACAAGACATGCAGTAGCAGCAGGACTTTTAGCTGATTTAGCAGGGTTACTGACAGCAGTATGGATTTGTAATGTAATGTTCAGATAAAATTTTGAGGTGATAGTGTGTTAGGGAAGAAATTAAAAAAAGGAGATACATTAGGTATCATAGCACCAGCAAGCTTTGCTTCTATGGAGAAAGTGGAAAGTGCAAAAAATAATCTTGAAAAAATGGGATTTAAAGTTATTCTTGGGGAAAGTACTAAAAGTAGATGGTATTCATATGCTGGTCCAGAAGAGGTAAGGGCGAAAGATATAAATAATTTTTTCGCTGATTCAAGTGTAGATGGAATAATTTGCATGAGAGGTGGATATGGGTGTAATAGACTTGTAGAAATGGTAGATTATTCTATCATTGAAAAAAATCCTAAGATTTTTATAGGATACAGTGATATAACAACTTTACATATGGCTATTTTTCAAAAAACAGGGCTTGTAACATTTCATGGACCTATGGCTGTAAGCAACTTCTCTGGTGAATCCAATAAAGATACATATAAAAGTTTTGAAGAAGTGCTAATGAATGATAATAATGAATTATTATTAAAAAATTTCTCAAAAGAACTAGGAGTTCTTTGTGAAGGAATAGGAGAAGGGGAGATAGTAGGGGGAAATCTAGCTACTTTAATAGCAAGTCTTGGAACAGATTATGATGTGGACTATACTGGAAAAATACTTTTTCTAGAAGAAGTAGGAGAAAAAACATATAAGATAGATAGAATGTTGAATCAGTTAAAAAAATTCAAAGTTTTTGAAAAAATTAATGGAATTATACTTGGTGATTTTAAAAATTGTCCTGCAGATTCTGAAAATGATATGTCATTAATGGAGGTATTTGAAGATTATCTCTCAAAGTTGAAAATACCTGTAGTTTATGATTTTGAGTCTGGGCATAGTGAACCTATGATAACTCTTCCTTTAGGAGCAAAAGCCCAAATAAATACAGTATTAAAAGAAATAAAAATATTAGAAAAGGTTGTAAGATAATCTATGAATAATAAAAATAGTATTTTAAAAGAAAAAATAGAAGAAAATAATGTTCTTTTTGTAGCTTGTTATATGGGGAGATTGATACTGCAAAATGGTGGTGAAACTTATAGAACAGAAGAAACTATAAGAAGAACATGTGAATACTATGGAATAAAAGCCAATAGTTTTGCAACTTTAAATACTATAATTACTTCAATAGATTCTTTTGATGGAAAAAGATATTCAAAAGTAGATAGAATAGATTCAAGAACTTTGAATTTAGACAAGGTAGATAGATTGAATAATATAGCTAGAAATCTTAATAAATATAAAATATCAGAAGTAAAAGAAAAAATAATGGAAATAGAAGCTGAAGATAAGATGAATTTTAGAAAAAAAGTATTGGGAAATGTACTTGTTGGAAGTGCATTTGCCATACTTTTCAAAGGAGGGATAAGAGATAGCGTTGTAGCTCTTATCTCTACCTTTATCCTTGCATGTACAGATGAGTTTATAAAAGATTTAAAATTAAATAACTTTTTTGTAAATTTTATTGGAGGGGTTATAGCAGCTATAATTTCATTGATGTTTTTTAAATTTAACTTTATAGATGATATATCTATTTCTATAATTTCTGCTTTGATGCTTCTTGTGCCAGGAATTTCTTTTACTAATTCAATAAGAGATATTATAGCAGGAGATTTTGTTTCTGGAATATCAAGAGGAGTAGAAGCTGTAACTACAGGAATAGCATTAGCCTCGGGATCAGGAATGATACTTTCTATTTTTCTATGATTTATGGGAGGAAAAATGATTATTCAAATAACTGCAGCAATAGTAGCAACTTTAGGATTTGGAATACTTTTTGGATTAAATAGAAAAAAATTATTCTATGCAGGAATGAGTGGAGGAATAGGATGGTTTTTTTATTTAATATCATTAAAAGTAAATTTATCAGAAGCAATAGCATTTTTAGCAGCTTCATTATCAATGACAATATATTCAGAAATAATGGCTCGAAAATTAAAATCTCCTGCAATAACATTTCTTATTGGTGGATTTATACCATTAGTTCCAGGAAGTGGAGTTTATTATACTATGTATGGACTTATAAAAAATGATATGCAGATGACAGTTCAAAAAGGAATACAGACATTTATAATAGCTGGGGCTATAGCAGTAGGAATACTTTTAGGTTCTACAATATGTCAGATATACTTTTCAAAGAAGAAAAAAGCATGAGTATCACAGCTTAGAAAAGCTAAAATTAGGAGGAAAGAAATGAAATTATTTGGTACTATGAAAGCAGAAAATGGAATATTAGAAATAGGAGGAATAAAAGTTACTGAATTAGCAGAGAAATATGGAACACCTCTATATATAATGGATCAATCTCTTATAGAAGAAAATATAATTAAATATAAAAATAATTTTAAAAGTAGTAAATTTGATACATCTATTGTATATGCTTCCAAAGCATTTTTATCAAAAGCCATATGCCAGTTAGTTGAAAAATATGATATAGAAATAGATGCTGTATCTGGAGGAGAATTATATACTATAAAAACAAGTGGACTTCCTATGAAAAAAGTTCATATGCATGGAAATAATAAAACTGATGAAGAATTAGAAATGTGTCTTGATTATGAAATAGGAAGCATTATTATTGATAATGAAGAGGAGATAGAAAGATTATCAAGAATATGTAAAGAAAAAAATAAAAAAATTAAAGTTATGATGAGAATAAATATTGGAATAGATGCTCATACACATGAATATATAAAAACTTCTAAACATTCATCAAAATTTGGAGAATCAATATTCGATGAGAGAATAACAGAAGTCGTAGGAAAGATAGTTAAAGATGAAAACATGGAATTTTTAGGTTTCCATTGTCATATTGGATCTCAAATATTTGATACTAAAGCTTTTCATGAAGGAATAGAATCTATGGTAAAAGAAACTAAAAAAATATCAGAAGTTTTAGGAATATATATTCCAGAAATAAATCTTGGAGGAGGATTTGGAGTATACTATACAGATAAGGATACAGCAATAGATGTAGAACAATTTATGAAATCTATGATAGAACATTTAGAAAGAAGTTTAGAAGCTGAAAAGATGAAATTAAAAAAAGTTTCTATTGAGCCAGGAAGAAGTATTGTTGCTAATGCAGGAAGCACTTTATACACAGTTGGAGGAACAAAAACTACTTATGGGGGAGTAAAATATATATTTATAGATGGAGGAATGACTGACAATATAAGACCAGCATTATATCAAGCTGAGTATGAAGCTGTAGTAGCAAATAAAATTAATGAACCAGCAGAAGATGTAGTGACAATAGCTGGAAAATGTTGTGAATCTGGAGATTTAATAATTAAAAACGGGAAACTGGCAAAGGCTGAAACAGGTGACTTAATATTGGTAGCAACAACAGGGGCTTATGGGTACTCAATGTCTAACAATTATAATAAAGCTCCAAGACCAGCAGTAGTATTTGTAAAAGATGGAAAAAGTGCTCTATCAATAAAGAGAGAAAGTTTGGAAGATCTTGTTAGAAACGATGTATTGATAGATATTTAGTAAATTTTAATTTTTATAACTACATAATATTCTAAAAATATGAATTTAATAAAAAAATATTTTTATTGAAATAACGATATTATAATATAAAACTATGAACAGAAAAATATTTATTTTGATTGCTAGAAGAAAAATAAATAAATTGATAAAATCATTAGGGAATAAAAAATTTCTTGAAATTTGGAGGAAAAATGAATATTAAGAGGCTAAAAGAAGAAATTGAAAAAGAAAAGGATTGGCTTATAGATGTTAGAAGAGATTTTCATAAAAATCCAGAGTTAGGACAAGAAGAATATAGGACAATGGAAAAAATATGTGAATATTTAACAAAAATGGGAATATCATATAAAGATAAAATATTCAAAACAGGTGTAATTGCAGAAATAAAAGGAGAAGATACCAATTATACAATAGCGTTGAGAGCTGATATAGATGCTCTACCTATAATAGATAAAAAGCATACTTCTTATGCCTCAATTAATGAAGGAAAATGTCATGCCTGTGGACATGATGCACACACAACTATTGCTTTAGGAGTAGCTAAATATTTTTCAGATAATAAAATAATTCCTCCATGTAATATAAGATTTTTATTTCAACCAGCTGAAGAAACAGTGGGGGGAGCTAAACCTATGATACAAGAGGGAGCTCTTAAAAATGTTGATTGTGTATTTGGATTACATGTAGATGAATATTTGCCAACAGGTCATATAGGAATAAAATATGGAGCAATGAATGCTTCATCAGATACTCTTAAAATAAATATATATGGAAAATCTTGTCATGGAGCATATCCTAGTGATGGAGTAGATGCAATTCTTGTTGCCTCTCATGTAATGGTAGCCCTTCAATCTATAGTAAGTAGAAATATAGATGCTAGAGAAAGTGGAGTTGTTACTATTGGAACGATTCATGGTGGAACTCAGGGAAATATAATAGCAGATAAAGTTCAATTAGTAGGAACATTAAGAACATTAAATCCAGAGGTAAGAAAGACAATGCTGGAAAAAATTGAAGAGATAGTAACTAATGTTCCTAAAGCTTTTGGAGGAAGTGGAGAATTTATAAGAGAGGAAGGATATACTGCTCTTATAAATCATGACAAAGAGGTAGATATAGTAAGAGAAAATGCTGTAGATCTTTTAGGAGAAAATAATATTTTTGAGAAAAAGACTGCAAATATGGGTGTAGAAGATTTTGCATATTTTATTGAGAATACTCCTGGAGCATTTTTTACTTTAGGGGTTAAAAATAAGGAAAAAGGGATAGATGCTCCTGCTCATAATGGACTATTTGATATAGACGAAGATGCACTTATGATTGGAGTAGAAATGCAGATATTAAATATATATTCAGCTTTTAATAAAAAATAAATTTTTGGGAGGGAAATAATGCCGGAAATGACAGGAGTAACTGAAATAAGAAGAAAAAAATATTTTGAAGGAATGAAAATTCCCCATACATATGTAATAATTTCATGTATTGTGCTACTTGCATTTATAGCTACATATCTTGTTCCAGCAGGAGTGTATCAAAGGGTTTTGGATCCAGCATCAGGTAGAAATGTTATAGATCCTACAACTTTCCAGTATGTAGAAAATACTCCTGTAATGTTTTTTTCAATGACTCAGCCTAACCTTTTTACAGCATTTGTAAAAGGATTAAAAAATTCAGCAGGAATTGTATTTTTTACTTTTCTAGTGTGTGGTTCTTTTAATATGATGCAAAAGACAGGGGCTATTGAAGGTGGAATAGCAAGAATAGCTCTTCTATTAAGAAATAAAAGTATGCTTCTTATTCCAATTGTGGTATTTGTATTTTCAATTGGAGGAGTTACAATAGGAATGAATACAGAAGCTATCGCATTTGTTCCTTTAGGGATAGTAATGGCAAGAGCACTTGGATTTGATGCCATGGTAGGAATGTCAATAGTAGCTCTTGGAGCAGGAGTTGGATTTGTTGGAGGATTTGTAAATCCTTTTACAGTTGGGGTAGCTCAACAGGTATCGCAACTTCCTATATATTCTGGAATGGGGTATAGAGTGGTAGTGTATGTAATTCTTTATATTGTAACTTGTGCTTATATAATTAGGTATGCTCATAAAGTAAAATCTAATCCGGAAAATAGTGTAGTGAAAGAGTTAGAAAAAAGTGATAATTTTAGTATTGATTTTGATGCTCTTCCAAAACTTACAGGAGCTCAAAAAATTGTTTTAGGAATATTCTTTATAGGTTTTGGAACAATAATCTATGGAGTTCTAAAATATGGTTGGGGAACAGATGAACTTATCAGTGTATTTCTATTAATGGGAATATCATCAAGTTTTGTATGTGGAATAGGACCAAGTAAAACTGCTGAAAATTTTATAGAAGGGGCTAAAGGAGTATTATTTGGAGCTTTCTCTATTGGAATTGCCAATGCAGTATTAGTAGTTTTACAACAAGGACAAGTAATAGATTCTATATTACATTCATTATCACAGGCTATTTCTCATCTTCCAGGATATATATCTGTAGTATTAATGTATATAACTCAAATATTTACAAATATATTTATTCCTTCTGGTTCAGGACAAGCAGCAACAACAATGCCAATCATGGCACCATTAGGAGATTTGTTAGGGATTTCAAGACAGACAACAGTTTTAGCATTTCAATATGGAGATGGATTTACAAATTATATAAATCCTACAGCAAGTGGGCTAATGAGTTATTTAGCTATAGCAAAAATTCCATATGAAAAATGGATAAAATGGATGGGACCTTTAATGGGGATATGGTTGTCTATTGGAGCAATAGCAGTTATAATAGCATACTTAACAGGTTATTAAAATAAAAAATAAATAATTTAGATTGGTAATATGACAATGATACAACTTTTGGAAAAGAGCAAAATAAAATTCATAAATAGTATTACCAATTTTTATATTTTCAGTATAAAATAGAAAGGAGTAAGAAAATGAAATTTTCAAAAATGCAGGCAGCAGGAAATGATTTTATTCTTGTAAATGGTATGATAGAAAAATCTCTTAATTGGAATGAAACAGCCAAAAAAGTATGTGATAGACATTTTGGGATAGGAGCTGATGGACTCATGTTTTGTGAAAGCAGTTCAAAAGCAGATATTAAAATGCATTATTATAATTCTGATGGTTCAAGAGGAGAGATGTGTGGCAATGGAATAAGATGTTTTGCAAAATTTATATATGATAATGGAATTGTAAAAAAGGAAAAGTTCTCAGTAGAAACAGATGCTGGAATAAAATATATTAAACTTGATATAGGAATAGAAGGAAATATAGAATATCTTGAAGTTGATATGGGAAAAATTGATTTTAGGGGAAAAGAAATTCCTTGTACTATACAAAAAGAAAATATTTTAGAAGAAGAAATATTTATAGAAAATAAAAAAATAGTTTTTTCAAGTGTACTTATGGGAGTTCCACATACAACTATTTTTGTAGAGAATTTTGATGAATATGATGTAAATGAAATAGGAAGCCTTATGGAGAAAAATGATATTTTTCCTGAAAAAACAAATGTGAATTTTGCTAAAATAATAACAAATGATACTATTATGATAAAAACATGGGAAAGAGGAGCAGGAAGAACACTTGGTTGTGGAACTGGGTGTTGTGCAACAGCAGCTTTAGCTTATAAGTTAGGAAAAATAAAGAAAAATAAGATAAAACTTTTGGCTGAAGGAGGAGAGCTTTTTATAGAAATAGGTGAGAATTATGAAATAACTATGTCTGGAAAAGCAGAAACAATATGTCATGGAGAGTTTTTAAAATAAAAAAATATTAAATTCATAATTTTATAATTAAAGATAAAAAAATAATTTATAAAATACAAATATTAAATTTATATATAAATAAGGAAAATTTTAGAATTATTCACTAAATAGAAAAAATTAAATTTTAAATAAAATAGTGAGGTGTTAAAATGGCAGAATTGAATAAGAAAAAAAGTGTATGGGAAGCCTATCGTTTTTCTATTATTTTAATAGGGGCGATAATTTTGGGAAGTATCATTGGAACTGTAATGGGAGAAAAGGCAAAAGTATTTAAACCTTTTGGAGATTTGTTTATCAATGGAATGTTTACGATAGTTGTACCATTAGTAATGGTAACTATAAGTAGTTCAATTTCAAGTATGAATGATATGTCTAGATTAAAAAGTATTCTTAAAAATTTAATACTTGTATTTGTTTCAACAGGATTTATAGCTGCAATAATAATATTAATTGTGGTGAATATTTTCCCTCCAGCTCAGGGAGTAAATCTTAATATTCCAGCAGCAGAAGCATTAAAGCCTTTTCAGACTGGAGATCAGATAGTAAAAGCAATAACTGTTACAGATTTTCCAGAACTTATTTCAAGAAAAAATATGCTTCCACTTATTTTATTTTCAATAGTATTTGGTTTATGTGTAAATATGGTTGGAGAAAAGGGAAGAAAAATTGCTGATGGACTAGATGCACTAGCAGAAGTATTTTTAAAGATGATAAATTTGTTAATGTATTATGCACCAATAGGGTTAGGAGCTTATTTTGCAGCACTTGTAGGAGAATATGGAAAAGAGTTAATAGGTTCATATACAAGAGCTATGATAATTTATTATCCATTATGTTTTGCGTATTTTATTTTTATGTTTCCAGTGTATGGATATGTAGCTGGAGGGAAAGCTGGGCTAAAATCATTGAAGCATCTTCTTTCTCCAGCTATAACTTCTCTTGCCACTCAGAGTAGTATAGCTACTCTTCCAGTAAATTTAGAGGCAGCAGGAAAGATTGGAGTTCCAAAGGATATAAGAGAGATAGTACTTCCAATAGGAGCAACTGCTCATATGGACGGAACAGTATTCAGCTCTATATTAAAGATATCATTTTTATTTGGGATATTTGGTGTTCCATTTACTGGAGCAGGAACTTATATAAGTGCTATTCTTCTTTCAATAGTTGGAGGAGTAGTAATGTCAGGAGTTCCAGGTGGAGGACTTATAGGTGAGATGTTGATAGTAACTATGTATGGATTTCCACCAGAAGCATTTCCTATAATAGCTACAATTGGATATCTTGTTGATCCACCTGCTACAATGATAAATGCAACTGGAGATACAGTAGCAGCTATGCTTGTAACAAGAATGGTAGAAGGAAAAGATTGGATTAAGAAAAATCTGGGATAATATATGTGCAGTATTTTGAAGAGAATGAACATATAGATGGAATGAATTTCTATCTTTGCTCATTCTCTTTTTTTGTAAAATTAAAAAAAATTATTGTATTATATCAGAAAAAGGAATAAAATAAGAAGTAAAATTAATATATTTATGGAGGATTTCATTATGAATTCTGAAAAAACTGCAGAAGATAATTTAAGATTATTACAAAAGGGAAGCGGAAAACTGTATATGCTCTGTTTAGGTGTTGGGATAATGACAGGTCTTATTGTTTCCGTTTATAGATGGGGATTAGGATATGCTAACCATATTAGGGAAAGTATTTTTAGTCATGAAGATATGGAAAGTCCAATGTTTCTAGCTATGGTATGGGTAGGATTTATTGGTATTGGTTTGTTAGTGGACTTGATTGCAAAAAAATATCCTAAAACATCTGGTAGTGGTATACCTCAAGTAAAAGGAATAATTTTAAGGCAACTTGATTATGTGAAATGGTTTCAAGAGTTGATTGCAAAATTCATTGGGGGATTGTTTGGAATTGGGTGTGGACTTTCTCTAGGGAGAGAAGGACCTTCTGTACAGCTGGGTTCTTATATTGGATATGGAGTTACTAAAATCTTTAAGAGAGATTCTGTTGAAAAGAAATATCTGGTAACAAGTGGAGCAAGTGCAGGATTAGCAGGAGCTTTTGGAGCACCTTTAGCTGGAGTTATGTTTAGTTTGGAAGAGCTACATAAATTTATATCTTCTAAACTTTTAATATGTACTTTTTTAGCTAGTATTGCATCTGATTTTGTAGGAAGAAGAATATTTGGTATGCAGACAGCTTTTAATCTAACTGTAAATTATCCTAAGGAAATAAACCCTTATTTTCAATTTGGTTTATTTGTTTGTTTTGGTATAGTTATAGCATTTTTTGGAAAAATATTTACAATGACTTTAGTAAAAATTCAAGATATATATAAAGGAGCTAAATTACCAAGATGGGCAAAAGTTTCTTTTGTTATGACAACTTCATTTATTTTATGTTTTATTCTACCAGAAGTTACAGGTGGAGGACATGAATTAGTTGAAGAAATGGCAGGAGGAAATAGAACTATAAAGTTACTTGTTATTATATTTGTTGTAAAATTATTATTTACAGCACTATCATATGCAACAGGTTTTGCTGGAGGAATATTTCTTCCAATGTTAGTATTGGGAGCTATATTAGGAAAGATATATGGAATACTGTTGGTTAATATATTAGGTGTAGGTCCAGAATTTATACCTCATTACATGGTATTAGGAATGGCAGGATATTTTGTAGCAGTAGTAAGAGCTCCTATAACAGGAGCAGTTCTTATTCTAGAAATGACAGGAAATTTTGATCATTTACTTGCACTTGTAACAGTTTCTGTGATAGCATATTATATAACAGATTTATTAGGATTAGAACCAATCTATGAGATTCTTTATGAAAAAATGGCAAAAGATGTTCCTAGTGAAAAAGTGGAACCTAGTAAAAAAACTATAATAACTGTCCCAGTAACAGGTGAATCTGAACTAGATGGAAAGAGAATATGCGAAATAAAATGGGCTGAAGATATTTTAGTAGTAGCTATCATCAGAAATGAACATGAAATAATTCCAAAAGGAAATACCAAAATAGAGGCTGGAGATAGAATAACAATACTTCTTCCAGAAAAGAAAGTTCATATTATGAAAGAGAGTTTATATAAATTAGGTACATGTAGTTAATTATAATATCTAAAATGGGGGAGTAAATATGGAATTTAAGGTAGAGCATCCACATTTTGTAGAAAATAAAATAACTTGGGAAATTTCTGGACTAAAAAGTACACTTAAATATAATGGAAAACCTATTAAATTAAAATGGGGAAAAACAAAATTGTTTGATGATTATGGAATTGAAAGAGAAGTAAAAATATCAGATAATTTTTTTAATTCTCCAATGATAGTTATTGATAAAATAGAGAAAATAAAAGTAATGGAAGATTATTCAAAGATAGCATATTTTTTTATAATACCTTCTTTCTTCTTTTTAATAATAGGAGGAGCTTTAGGGGCAGTATTTGCAGTGGCTAATATTTATTTTGTAAGAAATAATTTCCTTACAGATAGACCATTAGGAATAAAAATAGGTTTGAGTATTCTTTCTACTATTGGAGGAATAATATTTTTGTTAGGTTTATCAATAATATTTACAATTTTGATAAGAGGATTTTAAATAATTAACATAAAAGTGGTTCAAAAGTAGGGAATTAAATTTTTAACTTTTGAACTATTTTTTTAGGAGGGATATAATGCTTGACTTTAGGATTTATACATTTCTGGAATTGTGTAAAACATTGAGTTATACTAAGACTGCTGAAAAACTTCATATGACACAACCAGCAGTAACTCAGCATATAAAATTTTTAGAAGAATTTTATAAAAATAAATTATTTTTATATTCAGGAAGAACTTTATCGTTAACGGAGTATGGGAAACTACTGCATCGTTATTTAGTAGCAATGAATTCCGACTCTGAAAAAGTAAGAGAAAAAATATTAAATCTTTCATCAAATAATCACACTTTAAATTTTGGAGCAACACTTACAATAGGTGAATATGTGATTCCAAAGGTGTTGAGAAAACTTTCCTCAGATTATCCAGAGATAAATGTATCCATTTCTGTAAAAGATACTAAATTATTATTAGAAAAATTAGAAAATGGAGATATAGAATTTCTTTTAGTAGAGGGATTTTTTGAAAAAACTAAATATGATTCATTTCTTTTTTCAAAAGAAGAGTTTGTTGCAGTATGTTCTAATAAAAATAGATTTTCTCAAGGAGAATTTACATTTGAGGACCTTTTAGAAGAAAGAATAATAGTTAGAGAAAAAGGATCTGGAAGCAGAGATATTTTTGAAAAAATATTATATGATAATAATCTTTCTATTAATGATTTTAATAAAAAATATGAAATAGAAAATATAAAAATAATAAAAGAAATGGTAAAAAATAATGCAGGTATAACTTTTATATATAAAACAGCGATTGAAGAAGAAATTAAAAAGGGAGAAATTACAGTAATAAAATTGAAAAATTTTCATGCTGAGAGAGAATTTAATTTTGTTTTTTTAAAAGATAGTATACATAAACAGGAATATAAAAATTGGTTTGAATTTATGAAAAAATGCTAAATTTATTTTAATAGTAGAAGTTTTTATTGAAATGGGATATTACATAAATAAAGTTTGTCAATCTTTGGGAGGGATTTATGTTTAAAAAAATTGATAAGTTTGTATTTTGGGTGAGAATAAATTCAATTATTATTTTAGCACTTTTTATATTCTTATATGGAATATTATATGGATTATCATATATAAATTTTGATATAGATACAAGTAAGATAGTAAATTATATGAATATTATTTGTTATATAATTTTCTTTTTTTACAAACAAAAAGATAAGTTTTTTAAACTAAAATATTTTTTGTGTTATGTAATCGTTAGTTTTATTGTAGGAAGAGCTATAGATTTTTTAATGATAGCTTTTTCTATAGAGGAATTCATAAAAATTGCAAAAATTAGTGAAAGTTTATCGTTTTTGATTATATCAATTGTTTTAGAAAGTTACCTAGAAGGTTTTCTATATCAAACTTTTAAAGAGATTTCATATAAAAGGAATAATAATTAAATTTTAATGAAATAAAAATATCTGTAGATAAAAAGAGAATAGTACATTTGCATTTCAAGTACCATTTTAATTTTATTAGAGTTTTAAAGCACAAGACATATCAAATATATTAACTTAAAAATTAAAAAAAGAAGAGGAAAACAAAAAAAGCTGCCAGCAGGCAGCCATTTTTTAAACTAAAAATTCATATATACCTATTCCAAAAACTCCAGATACAAGCATCACACAAATTGGATTTATTTTAAATTTTCTAAGAGCTATAACAGCACAAAGAAAAATTGCTACAGAGATATAATTGATATGGTTTTCTTGAATATTTATTTTATCACCAAAAAATGCAATGAGTGCTATTGTAGTTCCAGCAGAGGCTATAAGTCCAACTACTGCAGGACGTAATCCTCTTAAAATTCCTTTGATGATTTTAAGATCTCCATATTTAAAATAAAGGAATGTAAAAATCATCACTACAATAAAAGAGGGAGTAATACAGCCAAGAGTTGCAACAAGAGCCCCTTTTATTCCAGCTATTTGTATTCCTACAAATGTAGCACAATTTAAAGATACAGAACCTGGAGTCATTTCAGCAATAGTTATAATATCTGTAAATTCTTTTAATGTAAGCCATTGATGTAAATCAACGACTTGAGATTTGATAAGAGGCATTGCTGCATATCCTCCTCCTATACTAAATAATCCTATTTTGAAAAAACTTATAAATAAGTTTAAATATATCATAAGTGTCACCTCTCTTTAAAGATTTTGAGTTTTAAATTTATAGCTGCTAGAAATTGCACCAATAAATCCACAAATTAGAACTATAAATATAATATTAATTTCAAAGAAGTATACTGCAATAAATACAGCTATTGTCATTAAACTAAAGATTAATTCTTTTTTCTTTACTACATCTTTAGCAAGAGAAAATGTTACATCAAAAATAATTGCTGCAATAGCAGCTTGCATGCCTTTCATTAGGGCATTTACTGTTACATTATCTTTAAAAGAGATATAAAATAGTGAAACTATTGATAATGTAATAAGTGGTGGAAGAGCAGTAGCTGTTATAGAAATTAACGCTCCTGGGATACCTGCCAATTTGTATCCGACTAGGATAGATATATTAATAGATAGTGAACCAGGTGATGATTGAGCAATAGCTATAAGATTCAATATCTCTTTTTCTTCTATCCAATGATATTCTTTTACAAATTTTTTTCTCATAAGAGAAACAATAACAAATCCTCCCCCAAATGTAAATGCACTAAGGTAAAGCATGGTTGTAAAAAGTTTCCAATAGCTTTTTTTCTGTAAAGTTAACTTTTCCATAATTTACCTCCATTTTTTCTAATATTTCTTTTTAATTTTATATACTTATTATATAACTTGTTTAATTATAAAAAAAATAATATAATATTATAAAGTATATAATTTTTTTTATATGATAAAGGAAGTGATGATTGTGACATTAAGACATATTAGAATTTTTTTAGCAGTGTGTAAGTATAATAATGTAACTATGGCAGCTAAAGAACTATTTATAGCTCAGCCAGCTGCAAGTTTAGCTATAAAAGAATTGGAAGAATATTATGGAATAAAGCTTTTTGATAGAATATCTAAAAGACTTTATATAACAGAACCAGGAAAAAAATTTTTAAGTTATGCTTCACACATAACCTCTCTTTTTGATGAGATGGAAAAAGAATTAAAATGTCATGATTTAGTTAATAACTTAAAGATAGGAGCAACTATTGCTACTGGAACATATTTTATGCCAAAATATGTTGAAAAATTTGCTGAGATACGTCCAGGAATAAAAATAAATGTATATATAGAAAATTCAAAAGTAATAGAAAATAAATTACTGACAAATGAATTGGATTTGGCTATAATTGATGGAATTATTCATTCAGAAAATATAATAAGCAATCCTATTTTAGATGATAAACTTGTAATAATATGCAGTCCTAAGAATCCATTGGCTCAAAAAGAAACTGTATCTTTAGAAGAAATAAAGAATCAAAATTTTCTTTTGAGGGAAAGAGGGAGTGGAACAAGGGAATTATTTGACAGTATTCTTTTTTCAAGAGGGATAACTATAGAGCCATTATGGGAAAGTATTAGTACAAGAGCTTTGGTAATTGCTGTACAGCAGAATATAGGGATAGCAGTATTACCTTATTATCTTGTAAAAGAGGAGCTTGAGAAAAAAATTGTATCAAGAGTAAGGATAAAAAACATAAAGTTTGTAAGAAAATTCAATATTATTCATCACAAAAATAAATATTTAAGTTCATCTGCAATATCTTTTATTGAAATGTGTAAAAATATGGAGAAATAAAAAATGAGGGGAGTCATAATTTCTTATGATTCACCTCATTTTTACTATTAAAAAATTATGCTTTTATAGTTTTATCATTAGATTCCATGAAAGCAAGATATTCATCTTTTGTCATAACAGGTTTGAAATTTTTAAGAATTTCTTTGCCAGTTTCTGCATTGTTGAATAGAAGATCTACTACTGTAAGAGCCATAGATTTAGCTGGTGCAAGGTAAGCATATTCTTCATCGACAATAGAATAACCTCTAGTATGAAGAGCTCCTTTTATTCCACCAAACATAGGGTGAAGAGTAGGAATAATATGAGATACATCACCGAAATCAAATGAACCAGTAAAATCACCACCATCTATAATATCTTCATCTTTAAGACCTATAAAGTGAAGATTTTCTCTTAAAACTTTTTCCATATCATTATGTTTTAAAATAGGAAGATATCCTGGAAGCTCAGTTATTTCTATTTCAGCTCCGACAGCCATAGCTCCAGCGATAAGAGCTCTATTTACTTTTTTGTTAGCATCAATCATACTATCAATAGTTCTAGCTCTTACATATGATTCCATTCTTACATCAGCAGGAACAACATTAACAATATCTCCCCCTTTTGTAATAATTGGATGGAATCTTACTCTATCAGCTTCTTTAAAAGTTTCTCTTTGAGCATTTACATTATTAATAGCAAGCATAGCTGCATTTAAAGCATTTATGCCTTCATATGGAGCAGAACCTGCGTGAGCTTCCTTTCCAATAAACTTAACTTCTTTTCCGATAAATCCATTGCTTTCAGGACCTACAAGTACCTTTTTATCTCCAGTATCAAGTACATGGAACATTATACTCATATCTACATCGTCAAAGGCTCCTTTTCTGATAAGTTCTTGTTTTCCACCAAAATATTTAATATGTCCGTCAGCTTTTAATTTACTTCTATAAGCAAGTTCGATGAATTCTTCAGCAGGAGTCGCAATAAAATCTACTCTACCATCAAGTTCTTTGAAAACACCTGACTTGATAAGTCCTACTGCAGCTCCAAGCATACCAGCAATTTGAACATTATGCCCACAAGTGTGAGAAGCTCCAATGCTATTGGCATCTGGGTGTTCAGAACAAGAAATTCCATCAAGTTCTCCAAGAATGGCAACTTTAGGTCCAGATTTGTCTTCATTTATTCTAGCTCTGCATCCTGTGTAAGCTATTTTTTCTTCAACTTCTAATCCAAGCTCATTTTTGAAAAAGTCACTTACAGTTTTTGTTGTTTCAAATTCTTTATATCCAAATTCAGGATTTGAATATATTTTTCTTCCAGCAGCTATTATTATATCCTTATTTTCTTCAATAGCAGCAACTACTCTTTCTTTTAATTCATTTTTATTCATAATGACTCTCTTCTCCTCTGAGGCTTTATTTTGTAATATATTTCAAAATAGCCTCTGTAGTTTTAAATAAATCATCAGTAACAAGATATTCATTAACTGTATGAACATTATACATTCCAACACCAATGATTATAGAATTGAAACCTTCTTTTGCTAGAATATTACTGTCAGATCCACCACCAATTATTTTTAATTCTGAATCAATACCAATCTCTTCATAAATTTTAGCAAATTCTTTAGCAAATTTCAAATCATCTTTTGGTTTAAGAGCTGGATAATCATGACTTTTTTCCATAGTATACTCTCCACCAAATAAGAGTGCAGCATTTTTACAAGCTTCTTCATAATTATTTAACATTTCAATAATTTTTTCTTCTGAATGACCTCTTAATTCAGCAGTAAATATACAACAATCAGAAACTACATTAGTTGGAAAATCAGAATTGATACTTCCTATATTAGAAGTAGTAAATTCATCAATACGTCCTATTTTCATATTAGATATAGCATGAGCAGCCATACATATAGCATTAATTCCTTTTTCAGGTTCAATTCCAGCATGAGCTTTTTTTCCAGTAAATGTAAAAGTAATTCCATATTTACTAGGAGCTGTATGAGCAATAAGTCCAGCTTTACCAGCATTATCAATAACAAGCATATTCATGGCTGGTTTCATAGTAGCAGGAACAGAAGACCAATCTATATTTTTAGCACCAAGCATACCAGCTTCTTCACAAGGTGTTAACAGTACAAAAATATCTCTATGCTCTAATTTATTTTCCTTAATAGTTCTTAGGACTTCAATGATACTAGCTATTCCAGCTTTGTCATCTCCTCCCAAAGTAGTAGTTCCATCAGTTTTTATTATATTGTTTTCTATTATTGGATTCACACCAAGAGAAGGTTCTATTACATCCATATGAGCAGCTAAAGTTACTCCATTTCCAGCTAAATTACCTTTAAATTTTGCAAAAATAACTGGAGCATTTCCACCATAGTTTTTATATCCATTATCTAGATATATTTCGCCATCAAGTTCTTTTAAAAGTTTTATTAAATATTCAGCATATAGTCCTTCATTATTAGAAGGAGAATGTATTTTTACCATTTCTAAGAAATTTTTTATCATTCTTTCTTTATTCATTTTGTTCTCCTTATTTTACAGATTTTTTAGAAAGTTCTTTATCCATTAATTTTTTTGCAAAAGTTATTGTAGAGAATACAGATACCAATGTTACTATAAATGATGGATTTCCTGGAATAAGAGCCACTAATTTTGTCATGATAAGAGATATTACTAGAGCAAATATTGCAGTTTTGGGTGACTTTACAGCAAATTGTGCAAAAACTCCTCCAAATAATGCTGGAATAATTAAACTAAGCATAGTCATAAAAGAAACAGGTAACTTTGACAAAAGAGTTTGTCCAGCAAAAACTGAAAGAAGTAAAAATACTATTCCTATCCAAATAGAAACTCCAATACCAATAGTTCCCATAATAGCTCCTTCTTCAGTACCTGATTCATACTCAGCAGCTTCTTGTGAGGCTATTGCAGCAGGTATTCTCATATTAACAAGATTTCCTGATAAAAATCCCATATAAAGACCAGCTCTACCAACTATTGGATAATAGCTGATAGGTTCACTGAAATAAAAAGCACCAGAAACAGACATTTGTGAAATAGCTCCAGCCATTATAGCAGTAATACCAGGATTAAAACCAAAATAAAATGTCATTACTAAAGGTGGAAGTAGAGTTGCTACTAAACCTAAAATCATTGTTGATCTACCAATTTTTGTTATACTTTCAATATAGTTATCATAAATACTCACTTAAATTTCCTCCTAATTATTTTTTAAAATACTATTGTAGCTATTATAGCTCCTCCAAACATTGCAATAGTTAAAGCCCATTCTTTTAACCAACTAAATTTTTCTCCTACTTTTAAGCAAATAACCATTATAATAAGTCCAGAAATAGCTGATAAAGTAATATCAGGATTAGTTGTAATTTTTAGATAATTTCCGATATTGAAATAAGCAAAAGAACCAAGCATAGCTCCAAGACCTACAGCAGGAAGAAGAGCTTTTCTTCCACTAGTAAGAAGACCATTTACTTTATCCATTTTATGTGCAAAAAGAAAGACAAATATAATCCAACCCATAGATCCTAATGCCATTGCCCAAAGTGCATTTGTGAATACAAGAGGTGTCATATGTGTAGAAAGTTCTGATCCCATAGCTTGAGCACCAAAGTTAGCAGCCATAGCTTCAAAATTAGAACCTCCAATAACACTAAGTCTAAGAGCAGAAATAGGAGAACCCATTGTAACAAGAAGAGCTAAAAGGCTTCCAACAACCCCAAGAGCAGGTCCAATACTTGCAATAGCAGCAGTTTTTATTCCTCTATTCATTCGTTCTTTAGGAATTCCCATATCTTTTCCAGCTTGGATAGACTTTTTAATAATTAGAGCAGATTGGATTAAAACTATTATAATTCCAACTGAGCAAATTAACCATAATACAGAATGGTTGGCATAGATCATGTGATTTAAATTTTCCATTTTATCTCCTTTGTTAATTATATAATATTTTAAATTTTTTAGTAATTAAATTATATGAATGTAGAAACACCTAAACCAATAGGTAGTCTTAAAATATACCAAATAATCATAAGTGTAGTAAGAGTTAAAAGAATAACTATAGAATAAGGAAGAGTTAAGGAAAAAATAGTTCCAAAACCAGCTTCATCTACTTTTTTCCCTGTCTTCTTCTCTTTTTCAGAATTATATTGAGCCATAAGACCAATGATAACAGTTATTGCTGGATGTAAAGGTGAAATTATATTAGTTGCTGAGTCACCAATTCTATAAGCAAGTTGTGCATAGGCTGGATTAACTCCAATCATTCCAAATACAGGAACTACCATAGGAGCTAATAATATCCATTTTGTAGATGCAGAAGTCATAAATGGATTCATCATAGCAGTAAGAACAATTACTAAAATAAGAAGAAATAAAGGCCCTACATTTGCAGCTTTAATAAGTTCAGCCATTTTTATAGCTATTATCCTAAGGATATTACTTTTATTTAAAAGATCCATAAATAAAGCACAAGTAAGAAAAGTAACCATTAATGGAGCAGATTTTTTTGCTCCAGCTTGAAGAAGTTTAGAAACATCTCTTCCACTAGTTATTTTTTTGATTCCTACTCCATAGCTAACCCCTATGAAAAGAAATAAGAAAAATAAAATAACAACAATAGAGGAAAGTAAAGGTGATTTTGGCAAAAATCCACCAATAGAATTTCTGAAAAAAGCTCCTGATGGTAGAGTTAGAACAAGCATAATAACTACAAAAGAAAGAAAACCATACAGTCCAAATTTTAATCCTCTATTTTCTAAATCAGAAAGTTCATATTTTTTTAACATAGAATCATCAGCAACTTCTTCTTCTGGAAAAAGTTTTATTATAAATTTTTCAGTGAATATTGTTAGAACAACAGTAAGAACTACTGTAGCAGCAGCCATAAAATAGTAGTTGCATAAAGGATTAATATCTAAATGGAAACCTGCATCTACAGCAACTTGTTCAGTTATTCCTGCTACAAGTGCATCTGCACCTGCAACTAAAAGGCTGGCACAATATCCTCCATTACAAGCTGCATATCCAAGCATTATTCCAAGAATAGGGCTCCTACCTATTGAAGCAAAAACTACTCCACCTAATGTAAGTGTAAGTATAACTCCAGCATCTGACATAACATTAGCATTTACACATGCAAAAATAAATACAGCAGTTATTACACTTTTAGGAGCTTTTAGCAAATATTTTCTCATGACAGAGTCAAAAAATCCAGTTTCTTCAACTACCCCAATAGCCATCATCATTATGAGAACAAGTTTTAAAGATGGAAAATTTACATAAGTAGTAGGAAAATCAGAAACAACTTGTCTTAATTTATTAAAAGTAAGTAAGTTTTCGATTTTTACTACAGTAAGAGATTCAGTTCCTTTTTCCATAAAAGAAGCTTCTACTCCCATTTTTGATAAAATAAGAGATATAATTAAAGTGAAAATAGCAAACAATCCAAATAGAATAAATGGATCAGGTAATTTATTTCCTACTCTTTCTACAGTTTTGATAAAAGTCGTCATTTTTGTGCTTTTAACACTTCCTTGTGTCATAAAATCCTCCCTCAGATATTAAAGACTTGTCTTTAATATGTCTTTAATTTTTTAACTAAATAGTTTATACAATTTTTTTTAATATTTGTCAATGTATTTTTTTCAATAAAAAAAGTAATTGTTTTTATTAAGAACAATTACTTTCAAATTTATACTTTTAAAAATTGAATTTGATTTTTCTTCTAGGTCTACCTGCACCAGGAGTGTTTTCAAATTCAGCCTCTTCTCCATAACCATTTTCAATAATTTTTTTCAGTATGCGATTGACACTTCTTTCACTAATTTCAAATATTCCAGCAAGTTCTTTGCTAGAGAAAGTATTTTTATTGTATTTTTTTTTAATCGATTTTAATTTTTCTAAATAGGTAGAACTGATACCTATCTTTTTAGAAAGTTCAAAAATATCTTTTGTAACAGAATCGCTATATTGAAGTGTATTATCTGTTAATAAAGGACCAGAAATATTTTTTCCATCATAGAAGTATATCTCGTTTTTGCTTTTTAAAAGACTTAATTTTAAAGCTTTTCTTCCATTGACTTCAGCTTGCAGAATAGTTTGCCCTTCACCAATCCCTATTCCTACATAGAAATCTTTTTTAGCAGTGTTTTTAATAAGGGAAGTAATTATTTTTAAGCTTTCTTTTTCTAGTAAAAGTCCTTTATTGGCTAAAATATAATATTCTTCATTTCCAAGAAATTGTATATTCCCTTGAATTTCTTTAGCATATTCTAATAATTGCGTTTCAAAGCTATTTTTATTTTGTAAAGTCTTTTGAGTAAGTTCTGAAATATTTTTTTTAATAAGTTTAATTATTTGGACACCAATCCCTGTTTTTTCAAGTTCTTTTATTTTTGCCATGAATTCTAACTTTTTAAATTCTAATTTTATTTCAGTGTTAGTTGCCTGTAATCTGTAAACTGGAACATTGAGTCTTTTTAAATAATAATAAATATATCCAAAAGCTGTAATAACGCAGTCTATTTCTTTTGATTTTAATTTTTCAAGATAATTTTTAAGATATTCTTCTTCAGTTTTAGAATATTCATATTCTTGAAGGTAGTAATTTTTTATTTTAATTTCATACTCTTCAAAAACATCTTTTAACATTTTTTCCTCAATAAGATCTATACCTATTTTTAAATTATCTATGAAGTCATAATCTTTTTGGAGATGTAAAAAAGCTTTGATTATTCCCATTTCACCTCTTTTGGTATAAACAATAGCTTTGTTAGAGAGGTCAGTTTTGAGATTAAGAGATGAATAAATTCCAATTCCTGTAAGGTATATTCCATCTATATCATTTTCTAAATTTTGAATAAGAGGAATCATTTCCTCAATTTTTTCTTTTGGATATTTAAAAAATTTAACTTCCTTGTATTCAGAAGAAAGAATACCATATATTTTCTCAACAGAGTCAGGAGCTCCTATAATAGCTATTTTCATTAAAATTACCTCTTTAAAAAATTAAATTGTTGTATAGAGTGAATTATATCATATTTTTAATCAAAATATTTCAGATATTTTATTAATAGTTATAAAATCGTTTAAATAGCTCTAATTCAGGCAGTGAAAAAGTTAATTGTTTTAAAATTTTTTTATAAAAATTTTTATAGCTAACAAACAACTAACAATTATACAACTCCCATATTGTTATTTTATATAATTCTATCAACTGCTTTTTTAAGCTCTTCAATATCCTTATGAGTATAAATCTTTTCAGTCATATCATAATTACTGTGCCCAATAATTTTAGCTATAGCTGTAGTATTAGCATCAGCGTTACTCAGCAGACTGGCAAAAGTATGCCTACAATCATGTATTGTGTGTTCCATCTTGATTTTTTCCATTAAAGGAATAAATTTTGTTGCTCTCCAATTAGTATATTTTATTTTTTTATTTCTAATACTCTGGAACAAATATATTTTTTCAGTTGAAATATATCTTGTTATTACAGGTAAAATTCTATAATTGAATGGAATTAATCTGTCTTTTCCAGCCTCTGTTTTTGATCCTGCTATACAATATCTGTCTTCTAGATTAATGCTTGATATTTTTAACTCTAATAATTCGCCTATTCTTAAACCAGTATAAATCATTGTTAATATTATATCTACATCTTGTATTCCTGACAATTCCCACAATTTATCAATTTCATCAGAAGTAAATATTTTTCTTTGAATAACTTTTTCATTTTTCTTATTAATATCTATAAGTATACCATAATTTTTTTCTACCAACTCTCTTTTTAATGCAAAATCAAAAATTTGTATACATAAAGATTTTTTTAGGCTTAGAGTTCCATAAGAATATGATTTATTTGAATCAAATAATTGCTGTAGTATAGCTAATTTGATATCTTTTATTGGTGTGTTGTAGACAGGTTCAAAAAATTTAACAAGAGATTTTTTGAAGCTATAAGTTTTAGAGGTTACTTTTTCAATATCTTGTTTCATCATTTTCTCATATACTTCATAAAAGGTTATTTTAGCAGCTGTTAGGTCATAAGGATCCCTGTTATATTCAGCTAAAGCTATTTTAGCTTCTTTACTACCCTCATAATACCCTAGGATAACTCTTTTTTGTATCCCCCCTTTTAAACTTACAGTTTTAACTGCAACATAAGGCCTTCTCCTTTTTCCAGACAGCTTATATACACTGCCATATCCATTTGCATTGCGCATAAAAAAAAATCACATCCTTTCTGTTATTTTTGAGTATAGTAAAATAACCAAAGTCGTGATATAATACAAATACCTAATATGTATTGCATGACTTCAGTTATGCATATGTTCAACAGTCCTTGTTACCAGCAAGGGCTGTTTTTATTTATTTGAAAATTATTAAGTATGTTATAAATAGTGAGAAAATAATTCCACCAACTTTTAACATGAAAGGGATTAGTTTAGAATTGATTCTAATATTTCTACTTGAGGTCGTTATAAACTCTTCAATAGCCTCGTCAGTTAATAATTCTCCTGAAATTATTTTATCTACTGCTTTTGATAAAATAAAAGTTTTAGTGCTTTCTGATAATTCTTTTGATATTAAATTCTCGAAATCATCTTGGTAGATATATTCAATCACTTTATCCCTGTCAATTTCAAAATCGTCATATTCTTCAGAATCCGTCACTTTATGTTTTGTAGAATTTCCCATTTTTAAAGGGTCGATTGTTGTCTTGTTATAAATTTTATTATAAAGTGCCTTCTTTGGATCAGTTATAATTCCTATTCCATTTTTACCATACATTGGATTTATGACACTTTTTACTTTTCTTTTGACTGCACCTGTTGTTTTAGCTTTTAATTTCTTTTCTAAGTTTGGAGTTCTAAAACCAAATTTCATTATTGTACTTCCTTTCTATTTAGGTAAGTGTTCTAAAGCGTAATCTGCTTCTTCTTTTGTAAAATTTTCTCCATATTCAGATATTAGTTGATCATAAACAGCTTTTCTTGACATATTCATTTTTTTCTGATACATTTTAGCTTTACTTAAAGCATTTTCTTTCCAATTAGCTTTTACTTTTTCAACAGCATAATCAGCAGCTTCTTCTGTAAATTGCTCTCCAAACTCAGAAATCAATTGTTCATGTAGAGCCTTTTTAGACATATGCATTTGATTTGCATACAGAGTTGCTTTTCCTAAAGCAGCCACATATTCAGCAGGTGTTGCATCCTCTCCAAACATTGTGCTTGGTGCTCCTAAAACAATAATTACTGCTGCAATTCCGATTAAAATTTTCTTTTTCATATTTCTTTCCTCCAGTAGTTTATTTTTATATATGTTTTATACATATTATAGATTTCTTTCTGAAATAACTTTTACAACTCTGCCTTCTATTTTTACATTCTCAAATTCTTCTTTTTTAATTACTTTATCTCTGTATTTTTGATTTACACTTTTCAACAGAACAATTTCATCTTCTTCATGCTTTTCTATCATTTTAATGTAAGTTTCATTGTTGTAAGTAATTACATAAATCTTCCCTTCACAAATTTCAGTGCGTGTAGGATCTACTAATACAAATTCACCATCTAAAATAGTTGGTTCCATACTGTCTCCTGATACTTCAATCAAAAAGCTATCATGAGAATAGCCATTAATATGTATTAGTTTGTCATAAAGCACAGTATCCATATTGATATATCCATTTCCGGCAGAAGCTTTTCCATACACTGGGACATATATAAATTGAGATTTATCAAGAATAACAGCATTTGATTTTTCTATTTTTTCTTCCCACCCCATCAAATATGAAGGAGTAGTTTTAAGTGCTCTAGCGAATTCTATTATTTTTGATTGAGGTAAATCTGTAATCCCTTGTTCAGCTTTATGGATAGATGTTTTAGATTTATAACCCATAATTTCAGCAAGTTGTTCTTGAGATAATTTTAGTTCTTCTCTTTTTTTCTTTATTCTTTCACCAATGGTCATCTTTTTCCTCCAAGCTTTATTCTATATGTGGATTATATCACTTGAGTCACTAAAAAGCAACAAAAATATTTCTTTTTAAAAAAAATAGTTGACTTATAGTGTCGAAAGTGGTATAAATATTTTAGACACTTAAAAGGAACAAAATAAAAAAGGAGGTGTTTTTATGATAAAATCGGAATTATTAAGAAAAAAAATAGATGAAAGTGGTTATAAACAATCTTTTATAGCAAAAAGTATAGAACTTACTCCATGTGGATTAAGATTAAAAATCTCAAATAAAAATGAGTTTAAAGCTTCTGAAATTATGAAATTATCAGAATTATTATCTATATCTAAAGAAGAGAGGGATTTAATTTTTTTTGACTAATAATGTCACTTTAAGTGTCTGAAAAAAATTGAACAAAATTAAAAGTGAGGTGAATTAAGATGGAAAAAGAATTAAAAGGGGTAACTTTAAAAATAGATACCCATTCCTTACATGATACTATTGAAAAATTAAACGAACTGAATGAAGCATTAAAAAAAGCCAAATCACTTATAGATGAATTGGCTAAAAATAAAATATTCCTCGAACTAGAAGTTAACGACCTTTTATCGGCGGATTTGCAAGATAAATCTCTTTAACAATTGCATCTATTAAAAATTTTAAATAAGTTTTTACTTGTGATATTTCAAAGTCATATTTAGCAATATAATGAGTTTTATCATTTCCAAAAGCACGAACTACATCAGCTGATATAGAAATTTCTTTTTCTTCAAAAAGAGATATAACATCATATAGTTTCATCTTAGATATTTTGTTTTCATCTTCTTTTCTGACTCTAATTAAGAAATCTTTTAAAAGAAATTCTATAGAAGTTCTATATCCAATGCAAGCAAGTTCAAAATTCCCAAGATCTTCTGCTGCTTTAGACTGATTGAAAATTTTTATAAAGTTTGGCGACACTTCTTGTAAACCTTTATCAAAAACATGGGGTTTTACACTGGGATAAGTGAAGATGTGTTTGGTTCTACGATTGAGCTGATCAAAAATATAAAATGATGAAAAAAGTCTTTGGCAACAAGAGGATTTAAAAATCAAAGCAAAAATAACCAAGCCATCTTTATCAGAAAAATTTTGTAAATCATTAATTTTTACAGGGTCATTGTAGACGCCACAATGTGGACAACAATTTTCAACTTCAAATTCAAAATCTAATAATGAATTTTTTAATTTTATTTTTTTATTAATCATATGTAATCACCTCATAGAGTTTTATTTTCATTATAACATAAAAGGAGGAAATCAAGTGACATTAAAAGAGAAAATGTTTGAATATTTAAGAGAAAATCCAAAGGCCTCATATAAAGAACTAGAAGAGAATGCTGGAATTCCTTATGATGTAGCCAAAACTTATATGTGTAGAGCTAAGCAAAAAGGAGAGATAAAAGAGCTGGAAGATGGTGGATACGAGGTTATAAAAGAACCACCAGTAGAAAAGAGCTCATATAAAAAAGAAGTCATAACAGAAATGATAGATATTTATATGGAGGATTTTAGAGCTGTCAGTCCTAGTGAAAGAGTAGATATAGGAAAAAGAATAACAATGTTATTAGAAAAGCTTTAGAAAGGGGTGTGTGATGATAACTATAAAAAGATTAATGGCTTCATATTTGATTAATATTGTGAAACAAATGGGGCTTCAAGATAGATGTTGTAACCCAGGAGAGACTTGGGATTATGTTAAAAGAGTTTTAAGAGTAGAACCTGATCCAAAAGTTTTTTGGGAATATATTGGAAATATAGTTTCTGAGATACAAAAATTTGTTAAATAAGGAGGTAACCATGGGTAGAGGCAAGAGCGAAGCAAAGAAAAGAGCAAAAAAGATAAGAGAAAAAAATCAAGCTAATTTAGAAAGAATGAAAGAACTAGGAACACAATTAAAAGAAAAAGAATCATTGAAAAAATTGTTATTGGAGAAAAAAACTCCAAGACAAAATATAGCATAGGAGGTGTGACAAATGGAAAATAAAAGTATGAGTGTAGATGAATTTGCATACGATATGGGATTAACTGTTCTTATGGCAAGAGAAGCAATAAAAGAAGGAAAATTTCAGTACTTTGCTTGGGCTATTGGGATGAAAGAGGGAAAAGCAAGAACTAAGATCTACATCAACAGAGAGCGGTATGAATTATGGAAAAAGGGTAGTGACCTGGAATTAATTAAAAAAGCACTCGCTGAATGGTCAGATTCAACAAGTGCAAACGTATAGTATAAAAATCACATTACTTGAATTATAGCATAAGGAGGCTATGATGACAATTAAAAAATTTATTAGAAGAAATTTACTAGAAATATATGTTTTATCTGTATTCATAACAGTGTTGACTGTACAGCTGGCATATGAGTGCAGAGGATACTTTGCACTAGGTGGAGAAATACTTGTCCCCTTGATACCTGTAATGCTGCATATGTGGGTGAAGCTCTATGAAAAAGAATAGTTTTGGGGTAAGAGATGAGACAAAGTTGTTTATGGTTAAAAGATTACTAAATAGAGGACTTAAATTAGAAGAAATAGAAAAAGAATTGGATATAAAAAATCTTTTTGATTATATGCGATATAACCCAAATGTATTTTCTGATATAAAGTTTAAAAAAGAAAGTATGGTGATCTAATGGATTTTAATTTATTAAAAAATTATACTAGCTTTACCAAAAATCTAAAAGCGATGGATGAACTCAAAAAAGTTAAAGAGGAAATAGCGGAATTCCTAGATGAGGTGAACAAAGAAAATAAAACTCTTCAAATATCTGAGGGATTAGATGTAATAACAGCAATGTTTAATTATCTATTTATGCTAGGACTTTCTGAAAAAGAGTTCCAGGAACACATAGATAAATTAGATAGATATAAAAAAGAAAAATACCAATAGGAGGATTTAATTATGGAAATAAAAGTAACAGTAGACTTAGGAGAAAAAACAGCAGCTTTATTAGGAGCATTTGTAGCAGCATTATCAGGAAACAAATCTGTTTCTGTGGAAGCTCCAGCTTCTAAAACAACAATAAAGACACCAGCTACACCAGAAGTAAAAACAGAAGTAAAACCAACAGCTCCAGTAGTAGAAACACAACCTACAGAAGCAGTAGTACCAACAACAGTTCCAACTTATACACTTATAGAATTAGGAAATGCTGCAAAAGCAATATTGGATGCAGGAAATGTGGAAAAATTAAAAGCTCTTTTAACTGATCAGTTTGGGGTAAAAGCTTTAACAGAACTAGCTCCGGAAAGATATGGCGAATTTGCTACAGCTATAAGAGCTATGGGGGCGAAAATATAATGGCTCATGCAATATTAAGTGCATCAGGTGCAAGCAGGTGGATGGCCTGCACACCTAGTGCAAGATTAGAGGAACAGTTTCCAGATAGCACTTCTGAATATGCTAAGGAGGGGACACTAGCACACGAATTATGCGAGTTAAAAGTCAGAAAAAATTTAATAGAACCAATGCATACAAGGACTTATAATTCTAAACTAAAAAAACTTAAAGAACATGAATTATGGCAGGATGAAATGGATAAACATACAGATACTTACTTAGAATATATCCAGGGGTTGGTTCATTCTTACAGCTGTACTCCTGCTGTGATGGTAGAAAAGAAAGTAGATTTCAGCAGCTATGTACCTGATGGTTTTGGTACAGCAGACTGCATTATTATTGCAGATGGAACTTTGCATGTAGTAGATTTCAAATATGGTAAGGGTGTGGCTGTATCAGCAGAAAATAATCCACAAATGAAGCTTTATGGATTAGGAGCTTATTTAGAATATAGTTTTCTATATGCAATTGATAAAGTGAAAATGACTATAGTTCAGCCTAGACTGGATGACATATCTGAATGTGAAATTTCCACAACTGAACTTATGGAATGGGCAGAGGAAGTAGTTAAACCTTTAGCAGAAAAAGCATATAAAGGAGAAGGAACATATATAGCTGGAAATCATTGCAAATTTTGTAGAGCTAAAGCTACATGCAGAGAAAGAGCAAGAATGAATTTAGAAACCTCTAAATTTGATTTTAAGGAGCCAGCACTTTTAAGTGATGAAGAAGTAGGGGAAGCATTAAAGATGGCTCAGGATTTAGCCAAGTGGGCAGAGGATTTAAAAGATTATGCACTCGCTGAAAGTTTAAAGGGAAAACTTATTCCTGGATGGAAAGCTGTAGAAGGTAGAGGCTCAAGAGTATTTACTGATAATGAAGAAGCATTGAAAGTCTTAATAGGTAGCGGAATTGATGAAACAATGCTTTATGAAAGAAAACAATTAACACTGGCTCAAATAGAAAAAGTATTAGGACCTAAACAGTTTAAAGAATTAGTAGGAAATATGGTAGAAAAATCACCAGGGAAACCTACATTGGTAATAGAAACAGATAAAAGAGAAGCAATAACAAATAAAACAACAGCAATAGAAGATTTTAAGGAGGAGATATAAATGGCAGTAAATAATACAAAAGTAGTAACAGGAAAAGTGAGATTAAGTTTTATTCATGTTTTTAAACCTTATGCACCAACACCAGACCAAGAGGAAAAATACAGTGTGACAGTTTTAGTTCCTAAGACAGATGTGGCAACTAAAGCTAAAATAGATGCTGCAATAAAATTAGCTACAGAACAAGGGGTAGCCAGTAAGTGGAATGGAGTAAAACCTCCAAAAATAGCAATACCTGTATATGATGGTGATGGAGTAAAGCCATCTGATGGAATGCCTTTTGGTGATGAATGTAAAGGACATTGGGTTTTTACAGCAAGTGCTAAAAAGGATTATCCACCACAAGTAGTGGATTCACAAGTAAATGCTATTTTAGACCAATCTGAGGTATACAGTGGTATTTATGGAAGAGTATCAATTAATTTTTTCCCATATGCATTTGCAGGAAAAAAAGGTATAGGAGTAGGACTTAACAATGTTCAAAAACTTATGGATGGAGAACCATTAAGCGGAAGAGCTAATGCAGCAGAAGATTTTGGAGCACCTGTAGAAGTGGATCCAATTACTGGAGAACCAATATAAATTAAAAATATAAGGCGGTCACATTGATGGCCGCCTAATTTGTAAGAGGTGGTGGAAATGAAAATATATAGTTGTGACCATTGTGGAAGTGAAGTAACAGTATTAAATAATTCAATTAAATGTAGCAGTTGTGATACTGAATTTTATGATACTGATGGACTTTCTTATGAGGTGGTGTAATGAAACATTTAAGTATAGATATAGAAACATACAGCAGTGTAGATATTAAAAAATCAGGGATGTATAAATATGCATTATCAGATGATTTCCAAATACTTCTATTTGCTTATTCAGTAGATTTTGGAGAGGTAAAAATAATAGACTTGGCCAAGGGTGAAATTCTTCCAGAAGTAATTATATCAGCTCTTAATGATAAAAATATAATAAAGCATGCATACAATGCACCATTTGAGTGGTGGTGTCTTAATCAAGCAGGATATAAAACAAGCATTGAACAATGGAGAGATACAATGTTTCATGGACTTTACTGTGGCTATACAGCAGGATTAGGAGCTACAGGAACAGCAATAGGATTACCACAAGATAAGAAAAAAGATACAACAGGAAAAGCATTAATAAAGTTATTCTGTGTTCCTTGCAAGCCTACTAAAAAGAATGGTGGTAGGCTTAGAAACTTGCCACACCATGAACCTGAGAAATGGGAATTATTTAAAAATTACTGCATCCAAGATGTAGTGACTGAAACTGAGATATATAAAAGATTAAGTAATTTCCCAGTACCACAAGAGGAACAGGAATTGTGGGTATTAGACCAGAAAATAAATGCTTATGGTGTGAAGATAGATACAGAGCTTGTAAGAGGGGCTTTGAATATTAATGACATTATAACAGCAGAACTTACAGAAGAAGCTGTGCAAGTAACAGGACTTGATAACCCTAACAGTGCAGCTCAATTAGGAAAGTGGTTAAAAGAAAAAACTGGCCAGGATATAGAAAATCTTCAAAAAGGAACAGTGTCAGAACTTATAGAAAGTTTAGAAGATAAAGAAGCAGTAAGAGTATTGGAAATACGCCAGGAGCTTGCTAAAACAAGTATAAAGAAGTATGTAGCCATGGAAGAGGCAATATGTCCTGATGGAAGAGTAAGAGGGTTATTACAATTCTATGGAGCCAACAGGACAGGAAGATGGGCAGGTAGATTAGTTCAAGTTCAAAATTTACCTAGAAATTATTTAGAAACTTTAGATTATGCAAGAGAGATAGTTAAAAGCCAGGATGCGGATTTTTTAAAATTAGTATATGGAAATGTATCTGATACTTTAAGCCAGCTTATAAGAACAGCTTTTGTACCATCAGAGGGACATAAATTTGTAGTAGCAGACTTTTCGGCTATTGAGGCAAGAGTTATAGCGTGGCTAGCAGGGGAACAGTGGAGACAGGAAGTATTTGCCACACATGGAAAAATCTATGAAGCATCAGCCAGTCAGATGTTTGGAGTACCTATAGAACTGATTAAAAAAGGTAATCCTGAATATGCATTAAGACAAAAAGGAAAAGTAGCAGAACTAGCATTGGGATATGGTGGAAGCTCAGGTGCACTTATAGCCATGGGGGCACTAGATATGGGGTTAGAAGAAAAAGAACTACCAGATGTTGTAAGAAGATGGAGAAATGCAAATAAAAGGATAACAGATTTGTGGTATGGGATAGAAAATGCAGTTATAAAGCTTATGGAAACAGGAGAAACTCAAGGGTTGAAAGGGATTATTTTCAGTAGGGAAATAGATCTTATTTATGGCCAAGATTTTCTAACTATAAAACTCCCATCAGGAAGAAAGCTTTATTATCCAAAACCACATTTAAAAGAGAATAGATTTGGAAGTAATGCGTTACATTATTTTGGAGTTAACCAAACTACTAAAAAATGGGAAGTGCAAGAAACATATGGTGGAAAACTTGTGGAGAATATTGTACAGGCAATATCGAGAGATTGCTTGGCAGTAACTTTAAAAAGATTAGAAGATGAAGGGCTGCAAACTGTTATGCATATTCATGATGAGGCAGTTATTGATGCAGATCTTAATGTTGATTTAGATAAAGTATGTGAATTAATGGGGCAACCTATAGAGTGGGCTCCTGGATTATTATTAAAAGCTGCTGGATTTGAAAGCAGTTATTATATGAAAGATTAGAGGAGAAATAAATTATGAATATGAAAGATATGATTAAATTTATAGACAGAAAATATAGTATAAAAAGAGACAGAGAAATAGAACCTTTACAGAAAGAGAAGAGAAAGATTATAGAAATACAAGATGAGAAAATAAAACAGTTGAATGAAAAATTCAATTCGATTTATAAAGAAGAAATGGAAAAAATAGGATATATTTTTAGTGACAAAGTAAATGTGTCATTACCTAGATGGAATATTTCTAATGGAAAAATAAAAGAAATTACAAATAATCTTGAACTTGAGAAACAAAAATTTATAGATGAAATGATAATTCTAGGCATAAAAAGTACAGCTGTAAAAGAAAAACTAGAGAAATTATTAAGTGAGTAGTATCAATATTTAAGTTCTTTAAAAAGGAGGTGGCCAAGTTGAAATTTGATAGAGAAATAACCATCAGTTCTGCTGGTAACAGGTTTGCTGTGATATGGACCAAGCAGAAAATATACTGGTCAGAGTTGATAGAAAAGCTAAAAACACCAGTAAGATCTCCTGAAACTTTGGAGGAGTATTTAAAATACCCAAAGAGTAAACAGGATAATTTAAAAGATGTAGGGGGATTTGTTGGTGGAGAACTTATAGATAATAATAGAAAAAAAGGAGCATCAGGAAGAGACATAATAGCACTAGACTTAGATAATATTGAAGCAGGACAGACACAAGAAGTATTAAAGAAGATTGGCGGATTAGGGTGTGCTTATGCTGTGTATTCTACTAGAAAGCATAGTGATTACAAACCTAGATTGAGAATACTTATTCCAGGGAATAGAACATTGACTCCTGATGAGTATGAGCCAGCAGCAAGAAAACTGGCAAGTATGATAGGGATTGCATTATGCGACCCTACTACCTTTCAAGTGACTAGGCTTATGTATTGGCCAAGCTGTAGCAGTGATAGCAGCTATGTGTATGCATATGAGGATAAAGCCTTTTTAAATGTAGATGGAATACTTGGGATGTATAAAGACTGGCAGGATGTAGCAGAATGGCCACAAGTTCCAGGAAGTGAAAAAACAATTGCCAGTTTAAGAAAAAAACAAGAAAATCCACTGGATAAAACTGGGATAATAGGGGCATTTTGTAAGAGCTATACAATCATTGAAGCTATAGAAAAATACATTCCTGATGCATATGAGATAAATGAGAATAGTGATAGATTGACCTTTACTGGAGGAAGTACATTTGGTGGAGCCATTTTATATGAAGATGGATTATTCCTATACAGCCATCATGCAACTGATCCAGCTAGTATGAAACTTTGTAATGCTTTTGACCTTGTAAGACTTCATAAGTTTAAAGACTTGGATGATGAAGCTAAGGAAGGAACACCAACAGCAAAATTACCAAGTTTTACAGCTATGAATAAATTAATGTTAAAAGATGAAAAAGTAATAAAGATACTAGATAAAGAAAGAAGCGAAAGTGTAAAAAGTGATTTCTATGATTTGGATCCAGAAGATGGAGAAGAAATAGAATGGATGAAAAAATTAAAAAGAAATGAGAATTCAGGACAGATAGAGAAAACTAGAGAAAATATATCAATAATACTTGAAAATGATCCACAGATAAAAGGAAAGATGGTGTATGATGAATTCTCAAACAGGGGAATAGTAACAGGAGCTTTACCCTGGAATAAAACAGATGAAGAAAGATTGTGGAAAGATGTAGATGATGCAGAGTTAAGAACTTATTTAGAAACAGTTTACAGAATTACTGGAGATAAAAAAATTGATGATGTACTTCTTGCATATTGCCACAAATACAAAATAAATAAAGTTAAAAAATATCTTGAAGAGCTTGTATGGGATGGAGTTAAAAGGATAGATGGATTATTGCATGATTACCTGGGAGCTGAAAATAATGTGTATACTCAGGAAGTAATGAGAAAATCCATGGTAGCAGCAGTAGCAAGGGCAATGGGGCTATATGTCAAATGGGACCAGATGCCTATACTTTCAGGACCACAAGGAATTGGAAAGAGTACTTTTTTAAGAATGCTTGGTAAAAATTGGTTTTCAGACAGTTTACAAACATTTGAGGGTAAAGATGCAAGTGAGACTATCCAGGGAACATGGATAAATGAAATAGGTGAGCTTGCATCTATGAATAGAAGTGAATTAAATTCAGTAAAGCTCTTTTTAAGTAAAGTGGAGGATATATTCAGAGAAGCCTATGGAAGAAGAACAGAGAAATTCCCTAGAAGATGCATATTCTTTGGAACTACAAACAGTAGCGACTTTTTAAGAGATAGTACTGGAGATAGAAGATTTTGGCCTGTAGATGTAGGTATAGTAAGTCCTCAGAAGTCAATATTCAAAGAGTTAAGTAATGAAGTAGATCAGTTATGGGCGGAAGCATTTTGCTACTGGCAATTTGGGGAAGAATTGCTTCTATCTGTGGAAGCACAAAAGATTGCAGAGGAAGAACAGAAAAACCATAAAGAATTGAATGCAAAAGAAGGATTAATAAAAGAATTCTTAGAAAAAGATATACCTGAAAACTGGAATACTTTTAATATGAATGATAGAAAAGCAATAATGCGTGGAGACTATTCTCATGAGAGTTTAACTATGATGAAAAGAACTAAAATATGTGCTTTGGAAATATGGGTTGAATGTTTTGGAAACAGAGCAGAATACATTCAGAGAAAGGATTCAGCAGAAATAAATACTATCCTTGAAGGATTAGAGGAGTGGGAAAAATCAAAAAAAGCAATTCGGTTTGGTCCTTATGGAGTTCAAAAAGGATTTATAAAAAAATAATTGGTAGTGTAACTTTCATTTTCAAAAGTATTAAAATTTTGGTAAGTCTATGTTGGAAGTCCGTTATCCATAGACGGAAAACTATAAAATTTTTGAGAAAGTTACACACCAAATGTAACTTTGAAAATTGAAAGTTATATCAAAGTTACATAGAAAGTTACATCATTAAAATTAGAATTTATGATTATTTATATTATATTTGTAACTTTGTAACTTTATTTTTATATATAGTATTTAATATATATAGATTATAGGATATATAGGGGTATATTTCGCCTATACGCGTACATACACGCCATGTTTTAAAATATCTATACGCGTGCGCGCGCGAAAGTTACCCTTAAAATTTTAGGAGAAAAATATGAGAGAAAAAGAAATAGAAAAATACTTGAGAGAAGAAATTAAAAAGCTAGGTGGGATAGCATATAAATTTACAAGTCCAGGTAATTCAGGAGTACCAGACAGATTGGTTTTATTACCATGTGGCATAATGGCTTTTGTGGAACTTAAAGCACCTGGAGGAAAGACAACAGCTATCCAAGATAGGCAAATATCAAGAATACAGAAATTAGACTTTGATGTATATGTCATAGATTCTAAATTCAAAGTAGATTGTTTTATACAAGATATGCAAAGAAGAATAGGAGATTACTAAAAGGAGGAGGTGCTAATGGAATTTATACCGCATGAGTACCAGCAATACTGCATAGACAGAATGTTAACTGATGATAAATTAGGACTTATGCTAGATATGGGACTTGGGAAAACAGTCATAACATTATCAGCTATAGCAGATCTTAGGTTCAATAGGTTTTTAATAAATAAAGTCCTGGTAATAGCACCCAAGAAAGTGGCAGAAGCTACATGGAGCAAAGAAGCAGAAAAATGGGACCATTTGAAATTACTTAGAATAGTGCCAATATTAGGGAGCAGTCAAAAAAGAATAAAAGCTTTAAATACACCAGGAGACATTTATGTTATAAACAGAGAGAATGTAGTGTGGCTGGTTGAATACACAAGAAATAACTGGCCATTTGATATGGTTGTAGTTGATGAATTCAGTAGTTTTAAATCACACCAGGCTAAAAGATTTAAAGCACTTTCATGGGTAAGAAAACATATACACAGATTTGTAGGACTTACAGGAACACCTACACCAAATGGGCTAATGGACTTGTGGGCACAGATTTATTTACTAGACCAGGGAGAAAGATTAGGAAAATTTATAAGTCACTACAGAGAAAGATATTTCGACCCTGGACAAAGAGACAGAAATGTAATATTCAAATATGACCTTAAAGAAGGAGCAGCAGAAAGCATCCAGGAAAAGATATCAGATATTTGTATCAGCATGAAAGCAGAAGACTATCTACAACTGCCTGATATCACTTTTAACAGCATTCCAGTGGTTTTAGATAGTAAAGCTATGAAAGAGTATGAAGAACTTGAAAAAAAGATGATCCTAGAGCTTGAGGATAAGACAATAGATGTCACATCAGCAGCAGCTTTATCAAATAAACTTATGCAGCTGGCCAATGGTGCCATCTATGATGAAAATAGGGGAATACATGAAGTACATAATTGTAAGATAGAAGCTTTTATGGAACTTATAGAAAAACTTAATGGAAAAGCAGCCTTAGTATTTTATAACTTTCAACATGACCTTGCAAGACTACAGGAAGCCTTAAAGAAAACAGGGTTAAAAGTAAGAATACTTAAAACTGTTGAGGACCAAGATGCATGGAATAAAAAAGAAATAGATATATTGCTTACACATCCAGCAAGTAGTGCTTATGGACTTAATCTACAAGAAGGAGGAAACCATGTTATATGGTTTGGTCTTAACTGGAGCTTGGAATTATACCAACAAGCTAATAAGAGATTACACAGACAGGGACAGAAAGAAAAAGTTATAATTCATCACCTAGTAGTCCAGGACACAAGAGATGAGGATGTAATAAAAGCACTGAACACTAAAGGAGATGTTCAAGAAGCACTATTGAAAAGCTTGAAAGTAAGAATAGACAAGTACAGGAGGAAATAATAATGAGTAGCATATATGAAAATTGTAAATGGTGCTTAAATAGGAATAAAGAAACAGACACTTGTTCAAAATTAAAACTTGAAGCAAGGAGTAATTTAGATGAACTTGTTGAAGATGGATGTCTTAGTGAATATTTGGAAGAATACCTGGGAGATAAATTTTCAGAAGAACAACTTGAGGAAATAGAAGATAAAGTTTATAGATTTTTCCAAGAAAGACTTGAAGTTGAAGCAGAATTTGATCCCGAAGATGATTTTTGCTGTAAATTTTACAGATAAATACAGGAGGAAATAATGAAAAAATATATAAAAATTAAAATAACAAAGGGGATATTAAAAATTCTTATCTGGTGTTCAAAACATTTGCAGGATAAAAAAGATATAGAGAAATGCAAGAAAAATGTAGAAAAACTTGAAAAGAAACTAAAGCAAATGGGGGGGATTAAATGAGTTTGATATGTAAGGAATACGAAAGTGCAGTTAATAGATTTATAGGAATAGGTCGTGAAGGAATAGGAGGATCTAAGTATATGTGCTGTTATTGTGGTGTTGAAAGTGAATATATGGATAGCATAGCTGACTGGGTAGTTGATAAGGTAGAGGTGAAACAAAATGACAAAAAAGGAATATCTTAGACAAGGATATAAAATAAGAATGTCAATCAAAAATGAAGAAGAAGTGCTAAAGGAATTAGGAGAGAATTTAGATGGACTTCAAGCCTTGCATAATTCAGAAAAACTACAAGGTGGACCTGTTAAAGATGATAGTAAATTTATTGAAAAAGTAGATAAAATTATTAGAATAGAGCAAGAAATATATAGAAAAATAGGAGAATTGAAAGCTTTTCAGGCTAAATTGTATCAGGAAATAGAGATGTTGAAGGAACCAACAGAACAAATTCTTATGAGAAGCAGATATATTTTAAATCTTACTTGGGAAGAGATAGCAGAAAGAATAGGCTATTCAGTTATGCAGACACACAGGATACATAAAAAAGCTTTAGAAAATTTTAGATTTTTTTAAAAATGTTATGGAATGTTACTATGGGTCTGTGATAATATATAAAATATAGAATTGGGTCAAGGGAGAAAATCCTTTGGCCTTTTTATATTTATTGGAGGAAATATGTTATATAAAATATGTGGCAGCTGTGGAAATAAAATAAAACATGATGAGATTTGTTCTTGTAGAAAGAAGAGGGGGAGGGAGTATGATAGGGAGAATAGAAATAAAGTAAATGCAAAGTTCTATAATAGCAGAGAGTGGAAAAGGATGACTGCACTGTGTAAGCTTAGAGCAAATGGATTAGATCTATATGAGCTTGAGATAAATAAAAGAATAGTTAAAGGCAGCCTGACACATCATATAGAAGAGTTAGAAACTAATAGAGAAAGAGCTTTAGATATTAATAATCTCATATGGGTGGGGGATAGGACACATGCCTTGATACATGCAGAGTATGAAAAGAGTACTGAAGCTAAAGAGAAGATGCAAGAAATATTATTTAAGATTATAAAAAAATATACCCATGGGGGAGATAAAAAAAGTTTTGAGTAAAGATTCTCAATACCGCATCCCCCATATTTTCCCAAGAAAATGCCAGAAATGAAATTTCAATAAAATCAAAATAAAAAAGGAGGTGTTATCATGGCAGGAAGACCAAGAAAAGTAATTGATATTTCAACAGGAAAAATTGGAAAAGAAGCAATTAAAAATAGAAAAATCCAGGAAGAAAAATTAAAACTTGGAAGAGAACAATTGAAAGCTCCTGAATGGCTTAGAGATGAGGCTAAAGAAGAATTTGAAAGAGTTGTTGAAGAAGCAGGGAAAATAGATATCTTGGATAATTTGGATTTGGGGATACTTGCAATTTATTGCAACGCATATTCCTGCTATGTTGATGTTTCTAAATTAATTCAGGAAAACGGCTATCTTGGGATGAGAACAACTAAATATGATGACTATGAAACAGTGCATCCTCTTTTAATAGTTCAAGAAAAATATGTAAAACAAATAATGCAGTGTTCTACAAAGCTTGGACTAGCTACAACAGACAGACTAAAGTTGATTGTTCCAACAAAAGAAGATCCAAAAGAAAATAAGTTTATAGAATTGATAAGAAATCGAAAACAAGGATAGCTTATGAGACAAGATAGAACAACATCATATGCAAAGTTGGTAGTTAGTGGTAAAAAAATAGCTGGAAGAAAAGAATTTTTAGCATGTAAAAGACATCTTGATGATTTAAAAAGAAAGAAATTTGAATTCAAATTTGATGTTGAAGAGGCAGAATTTGCTATTGATTTTGCAAATACTCTCATTATGAAGAATGGAGAACCTTTAAAAACAAGAGGTTTTCAAGATTTTATTATTGGTTCTTTACATGGATGGAGAAGAAAAAGAACAAAAGAAAGACGTTTCAGGGAAGCATATATTCAAGTAGGTAGAAGAAATGGGAAATCTTTTTTATCTGGAGAACAGGCAACATTCTTTAGCAGCTATTTGGGAATGAAAGATAGGATATTTTGTGCAGCAACAAAGCAAGAACAGGCTAATATAGTGTGGGATGATATTCGTAATTTTATAGAATCAGATGTGGATTTGATTGAATTATATAAAGTAAAAGAACATGATAGAACCATAAAAAGTTTAATTACAGATACAGTTATTAAGTCTTTAGGTAGAGATACAAAATCAATGGATGGTTTTGGAAATATTCTAGCTATTTGTGATGAGCTGCATGCACATCCAAATAACCAAATGTATAAGCTTTTATTAGATGGACAAGCAGATGTTGATAATGCTTTAACTTTAGCAATTACAACAGCAGGTTTTAACTTAAATAGCTTTTGTTATGAACACTATCAATTTTGTGAGAAAATATTGGAGGGACTTGTGGATAAGGAGTCTCTTTTTATTTTTATTTGTGAAATGGATAAAGATGATGATATTTGGGAACCTAAAAATTGGCTAAAAGCAAATCCTTATTTCCTTTTCAATGAAGATGGGACAATAAATGAAAAGAAACTAGCCAGATATGCAGAGAAAGCAATTGATGCAAAAGAAAAAGGTGGAGAAGATCTCACCAATTTTTTAACAAAACAGTTGAATATGTGGGTTACTGCAAAAGGAGGTCAATACATTGATTTAGCAAAGTTTAAAAGTTGTGAAAGCGAACTTACATTGAAAGACATGAAGGGAAGAAAAGCTTATTTAGGTTTTGACCTTTCCAAAGGTGGGGATTTAACTAGCATAGCTCTTATTTTTCCTATGGAAGAAGAGAAGGTTTATATCTATAGTCACTCTTTCATGCCTGAACTTAGACTAGCGGAACATGAAAAAACAGATGATGTACCTTATAGAATTTGGGTAAGAGAAGGACTTTTAACACTTACAACTGGCGGTTTTGGGGTAAAGACAGACTATAAGTTTATTATTTCACATTTAAAAGAAATTATAGAAAAGTATGAAATTGAAATCCTAGAATGTGGTTATGATGCTCATAATGCAGGGTCTTTTTTAAGTGACTTAGAATTTTTAGATTGTGATTTAACAGAAGTGAAACAATCAGCAAAATCTTTAAATGATGCAACAATTGATTTTGCTCTATCTGTAAAAGCAATACAAGTACTTTATGACAAGAGAAATAGTTTATTGAAATGGTCAATTGCAAATGCAACAACAACAAGTAATAGCTTTGGAGAAATTAAGATTGATAAACAAGCACAAAAAAATAGAATTGACCCTGTAGATGCAATTATTGATGCCTGGAAAATTATGTTGCTAAATAAAAAAGAAGATGTTGACATCAACGAATCTGTAAAGGATTGGTTGGAGTTGATGGGATAAGAAATTATAAAGGGGGTGAAATATGGGAATTATAAAAAGATTTTTCAATAAAGCTGCAACAAAAACAGAAAGTACAAGAATAACAGGAATGAGTTTTGGAGATTTTTTTGGCTTGAAAACAGGAACAGATTTATCAGAAGTTACTTATTTCACCTGCTTAAAAGTACTCTCAGAGAGCCTAGGAAAGTTATCACTACATTTAAAAGACAGTGATAATAATAGGATTACTAACCATGATGCATTACAGCGATTAAAAAATGGAGTAAATCCTTTTATGACATCAAGCACATTTAAAACTTTATTAGAATATTGGAGAAATCATTATGGAAATGCTTATGCATATCTTAGTTATGACCTTAATGGAAAATTAATTGGAATATATCCATTGGATCCACAATGTGTGAGAATTTGGATAGATAATACAGGACTTTTTAATGGTACAGAAACACTTTGGTATGAATATAACAAAGATGGGAAGTCATATTTTTTTAGTAAAGATGAGATTTTACACTTGAAAGGAGGACTCAGTAAAGATGGAATAGTAGGTATGTCAGTGCGTGAAACACTTGCTACAACACTTCGAGGGGTAAAAGCCAGCCAACAGTACCTCAATAATCTCTATGACAGAGGATTGACTGCTAAAGCAATTTTAAGATATACAGGAGATTTGAATAAAGATTTGCAAAAGAAACTACTGGAAAAAATTGAAGATTTTATCAATTCAAAAACCAATCCTACTGGAGTTATGCCACTACCTCCTGGAATGGATGTTGTTCCTTTGGATCTTAAACTAACAGATAGCCAATTCTTTGAATTAAAAAAATTCACAGCATTACAAGTTGCAGCCGCCTATGGAGTAAAGCCTAACCATTTAAATAATTATGATAAGTCAAGTTATGCAAATTCAGAAATGCAAAACTTGACTTTTTATATTGATACACTTTTATATATTCTGACTTTGTATGAAGAAGAATTCAATTTGAAACTGCTGACAGAAAAAGAAAGAACACAAGGATTACATTTTGAATTTAATGTTGCAAGTATTTTAAGAGGAGACTTAAAGACACAGGCGGAATGTTTGAATAAATATGTTTCTGGAGGAATTTACACAATAAATGAGGCAAGAAAACGTGCAGGGATGCCTGAAGTCGAAGGAGGAGACGTGATTATATTAAACGGAAGTTATGTACCTTTAGAAAAATTAGGAGCAGCATACGAAAATGGAGGTGAAAAGAGTGAGTAAAAAATGGTTAGAAATTAGAAATCAAGCAGAAATTACAGAAATTTTTATCAACGGAGATATAGAAAATGATGCATACAATGATGGCATCATGGAATGGTTCGGCTTGAAAGATACCAATGTATATCCGTTAGAAGTTAAAAAAGCTTTGGCTGAGGCAAATAATAAAGAAGTTCATGTTCATATCAACAGCTATGGTGGAGAAGTTTTTGCAGGAGTAGCTATTTGCAATATGCTAAAAAATTATAAAGGGAAAACAGTTGCTTATGTAGATGGACTAGCTGCAAGTGCTGCATCAATAATTGCTTTTGGTTGTGATGAAGTTATTATTCCAAATAATGCATACCTTATGATACACAGAGTAAGTTGTGGTATTTGGGGAAATGCAGATGATTTAAGAACTCAAATTGAAGTTTTGGAAAAACTGGAAGATGGAATTGCAAATACTTATGAGGAAAAAGCAGTTGAGGGAGTAACAAGAGAAGATATTTTAAACCTTATGAAAGAAGAGACATGGTTTACAGGAGAGGAAGCTGCTAAGTTTTTCAATGTGATTGTAGGTCAAGGAACTAACTTTGTAAATTATGTGGGAACAAATCAGAAATTCAAAAATACTCCAAAAGAAATTCTAAATAAAGCAGTTCATAAAAATGACGAATTAAAAGCAAAAGAAGTGGCAAGATTGGAAAATTTAAGTAAAGAAATTGAAATTACATTAGCCTTAGGAGGGATTTAATTATGAAAAAATCGGTAGAATTAAGAAAAGACGCAGAAGCAATGAGAAACAAAATCAAAAATTTAAAACTAGAAAATAAAATTGAAGAAGCACATGGATTATTGCAAAGTTTAAAAGATATTGAAAATAAAATCAGAGAAGCAGAGTTAGAAGAAAGTTTAGATGCAGGAGGAAATAAGAAACCATTGGTAAATAAAAAAGAAATGAACATAAATAGAATTTATAACAGAGTATTACTCGGAAAGTCAGTTTCAGAAGAAGAAATGGCTTTTTTAAATGCCGCAGGAACACCAGGACAAGTAGAAGCTACAGATGGAAAGGGGGGATATTTAGTTCCTACTGAGCAATTTACACAAATCAAAGAATTAAGAAGAACTTTAGTTTCTTTAAAAACTTTGTGTAATATTGTTCCAGTAACATCTTTTAAAGGTACAATGCCTATTGAAAAAGATGGAACAGGAGAATTAATTGCATTTGAGGAATTAAATGAAATAGATCAATCAGATGTTGATTTTGCACAAGTTGCATACAATACAGCAGACTATGGAGATATTATTCCTATATCTAATACTTTGTTAGCAGATGAAAAGGCTAACCTAATATCATACATAGGAAAAAGATTTAATAAAAAAGCTGTTAATACTGAGAATAAAAAGATTATAGCTTTATTAAATACACTGACTGCTAAACCTGTTACTGATTACAAAGGTATTATTACAACTTTAAATAAAGATTTAGATCCTGCAATTTCTCAAAATGCAGTCATAATTACAAATCAAACATATTTTGATATATTAGATCAAATGGAAGATAAACAAGGAAGACCACTTTTAACAGTTAGTTTGCAAGATGAAACTAAAAAACTTTTTAAAGGTAGACCAATTATAGTACTTTTAGACACATTACTACCAATGAAAGCAACGAAAGCTCCTGTATTTGTTGGGGATATGGTAGAGTTTGCAACATTCTTTGACAGAGAAGGGTTAGAACTTGCAGTATCTAGTGAAGCTGGATTCACTAAGAATGCTACTTTAATTAGAGCCATAGAAAGATTTGATGTTAAAAAAGTAGATGGAAAAGCGATGGTATATTTAGAGGTAGATACAACTGCTTAGGAGGATAGCTTATGCTTTTAAAAACAGAAGAAGTAAAGAACTATCTCAGGATTGATTATGATGAAGATGATAATTTGCTGCAATCTTTAATGGTTGCAGCAGAAAATTATTTAAATGATGCTATATGCAATTTGGAAGAACGTTTGAAGGAAGAAAAATTTAAAGAAAGAGCCAAAATTCTAATGTATGTAATTATTCAGGATTGGTATGATAATCGTGAAGCTGGGGAAAGCAAGGACTTTAATTATACAATAAGAAGTATGATGACACAATTACAAGCAGGTGGCTAAATGGATAATATAACAAAGCGATTAAGACATTCTGTAGAAGTATGGCATATGATAGATGGTAAAAATGAACTGGGAGAGAATGAAAAAATACCAGAAAAATTTAAAAATGCTTTTAGTGAAATTGTTCCTCAAAATTCTAGTGTGAAACAGGGACAGGCAGAAACAGAGAGCAACGAACATCAATTTAAATTCACATTTAGAAGAAAATCAGTTCAAGGAATTCAAAAGGACTGGTTTTTTATATTTGAGAAAGAAAAATATGAAGTTGTCTACTTCAACAGAGACTTTAAAGATAATCAATTCATTGAGGTATTTTGTAAAAGAATAGAGGAGTAAAAACTATGGATGGATTTAGCTCAAGGGATTTAGAAAATTTGGAGAGAGAAGTTTTAAGACTTGCAAAAAAATACCCAAAAGAAACAAAGAAATTTTTACAAAATCAGGGAAATAAGTTAAAAGCAAGAGTGAAAAAGAAAGCGAAATCCAAATTAAAAGAAAAAAGTGGAAACTACCTGAAAGGGTTTAAACGTGGGAAAGTTTATAAATACAATCAAGAAGAAGATACTGTAAGAGTTTATAACAATATGTCACATGCTCATCTAATTGAGCACGGCCATATAATTAAAGACAAGACAGGGAAAGAACATGGGTTTAAAAAAGGATATAGGATTTTAGAGGAAGCAAGAGCAGAATTTCAAGATGAATTTATAAAGAATGCTGATGGATTAATTGATGAAATTATCAAAAACGGAGGTTTTTAATGGTTAAATTAAGCGAGATTTTAAATGCTGTGAATAGTAAACTTGCAGAAACCTTCCCTAAAGTTGAAATAGATAGTAAAGATATAGCAGAAAAATTTAATCGGCCTAGCTTTCGTACAGAGCTAGAAGGGTTAAAAACAAGTGCTTTTATGACAACTTATAAAGAACGAAATTTAACAATCAGAATTTACTATTTCCCTAAAAATATTGGAAAATCAAGAATAGAAAGACTAAAAATGATAGATGATTTAGAAGAAGCTTTTCTGGGTACTCTTTGGATAAATGAAAGTTTTGCTATTCCTACGGAAGAAATTGAATTTGAGGAAACAGATGGGGTAGTAATAGCAAGTATTGACAGTTATACAATGGAAGAGATTCAAAATGATATTACAGAAAATATGATAGAAGAATTAGAATTTAATTTTAAAAATGAGGAGGAAACTAATGGGTAGACCAACTATTGATATTATTTTTAAACAGAAGGCAATTACTGCTGTAAAAAGAAGTCAATTAGGAATTGTGGGATTGATTATAAAAGATTCAACAAAAGATTGGACAAGAAAAGAATATAAAATCATAACAGATATTAAAGATGAAGATTATGCAGAGGATTTTTTGCAATTGGTAAAAGACTGTTTTCAATTCACTCCAGCTAAAGTGGTTGTATTTAATATAAAAGATGGAACTTTAGCAAATATACTGAAATTGGTAGCTCAAGAGAGAATTAATTGGTTAGGATTAGGGTATGATGGAGCAGAAGCTGATACGGCAACACTTGTTTCTTGGATAAAATCAATGAGAAAAGCAGGAAAAACTTATAAAGCAGTAGTTCATAAAGCTGTAAAGCCAGATAACAAAGGGATAGTTAATTTAATGAATGAAAAAGTTACATTTGTTGATAGTCGCGGAGAAGTAGAAGGGTGGCAGTATATCCCATCTATTTTAGGAATGTTGGCAGGGCTTCCGATGACAAGATCTGCAACAAGTTTTTTATGTAGTAATTTACAAGAAGTATCAATAATTGATGATATTGATGAGGTTATTGATAAAGGAGGATTTTGCCTACATAAAGATGAGGGAGATATAAGGGTTGCAAGAGCTTGTACATCACTACAAGAAATCACGCAGAATGAAACAGAAGACATGAAAGATATTATCATTATTGAGTCTATGGACCTAATGAGAGATGATATTTACTCCACATTTAAAGGTTGGATAGGAAAGTATAAAAATAAATATGATAATCAGGTTTTATTCTTTTCTGCGATTAATGCATATTTTAAAGAATTAGCTCGAGAAGATATCCTGGATAAAGAGTATAACAATTATTCAGAGGTTGATGTTGAAGCTCAAAGATTAGCATGGTTAGCAGTTGGAAAAACAGAAGTTGAAGATATGGAAGATGAAGAAATTAAAAAACTGACATTTAAGAAAAAAGTATTTATGATGGCACAAATCAAAATATTGAATGCAGTAGAAGACTTTATATTTACCATTGATATGTTTTAGGAGGGTAGATAAATGGCAAAAAAAATGGATAAAAATAAAATATTGCGTGGTTCTTTTGGGGCTGTCTGGCTAAACAATGATGAACTAGGAGCAGCAAAGTCTTTTGAGGCTAAGATAAACTTAGAATATGAAGATATTGACATTGTGGGAGATTTAGGAAAGCATAAAAGATATATGGGCTTTACAGGTGAAGGAACTATGGCATTACATAAAATAGATTCTTCTATTGCGGAGCTATTACATGAGGGAATTCAAACTGGAGATCTTCCTGATATAAAGTTAGTTGGAAAATTAGAAGACCCAACAGCATATGGGGCAGAACGTGTAGAATTTACTGGAGTAACAATAAATGAACTAATGGCTTTAAAATGGGCAAATAAGGAAATCAGAGAAGAAGAAGTTCCATTTTCTTTTTCAGGATATAGATTTATTGATATGATTAAATAATTTAGGAGGAAACATAAAATGGTTAAAAATATAACTTTGGAAACATTGCTTACAAGAAAGCAGCAATCAGAAAATGATAAAATGAAAGTATTTCTTTTTAATTCAGAAGTTCTGGGAGGAAATATTGAAATTGTAAAACAAAAAGCAAGAGATATTATGAAAATCATGGACAGTACAGACGAAAGAGGTATGGAAGCTTCAAATGAAATGAATTGCAAGATAATTTTAAAACATTGTCCAATCTTTAAAGAAAAAGAATTACAAACAGCTTATGGAGTAGCAGAACCTCACGAATTAGTGATTAAAGTTTTTGATGAAAATTTGGGAGAAATTGGAAAACTAGCAGAGAAAATACTGGGGATTTATGGATTAGCAGATGAAAAGAAGAAATCAAATTTAATTGAAGAAGAGGTTGAAGAAATAAAAAACTAATATTGGGGGATGCTGAAATGGCATTCCTCTCTTTTTATACATTGAAAGGATTTAAAATAGATTACTTATTAAATTTAAATATAACCGAAAAAATGTTTATGCTTGCAACAATGGACTTAGAAATCGAAAGAATGAATAAGGAGGGGTAATTATGACTATAGCAGGATATTGGTTTTTAGGATTGATAATTGGTGTATGTGGAACTTATTTATATTTTAGAAGAAAAGAGAAAAAATATAACTCAGCAGTAAATAATAGCAGACCAACAACACAGCAACCAAAAGTTAAAAAGAAATAACTTTGTAAAATTGATTTTAAAGCCTTTCTATTTGCTCAATGAGTAAAATATCAAGAAAGGCTTCTAAATGAGTTATACAAGTAGATAGTAGAACACAGGAGGTGAAAAATGGCAAAGAATATAAATGTTTTATTGAGCTTGAAAGATCAATTTACAAAACCATTACAAAATGCAACTAAAAATACAAAAGCAATGGATAAACATTTGCAGAAAGCAAGTAATAAGGTAAAAGCTTTTGGGAATGCAACAAAAGAGGCCATGAAGAAAGCTGCAAAGTATACAGCTATAGGATTTGGTGCATTAATTGCAGCGGCAGGGTTATTCGCAAAACAATCTATTGACGGAGCTAAAGTTCAATTGAAAGTTGAAAAAATGTTAGAAACAAATATGAAGCGAACTAGTAACGCTTCAGCTTCCCAAATACAAGCAATTAAAGATGAAGCAAGTGCTCTTCAGGGTTTGGGTATAGTCGGAGATGAAGTCGCTCTTGCAGGAGCTTCACAATTGGCAGTGTATGGGTTGAAATCCGATCAAATAAAAAAACTTATGCCCAATTTAAATGATATGCTAGCAAAAGAAAAGGGGTTTAATGGAACCCAAGAAGACAGTATAGGTATGGCAGATGTTATAGGAAAAGCTATGGCTGGCAAAACAAAAGGGTTGTTAAAATATGGAGTTCAACTGACAGCAGCAGAAGAAAAAGTTTTTAAAACAATGAAACAAGAGCAAAAACTTAATTTTATTAGTAAAAAATTGACAGCTTCTATTGGCGGAACAAATAAAGCTTTACGTGAGACAGATGAAGGAAAAATTGTTGCAGCTAATAATGCATGGGGCGATATGAAAGAGGAAGTAGGAAAGAAACTTATGCCATACCTAGGAAATCTAGCTGTGTGGTTTGAAAAGAAAATTCCAAGCATACAAGAACTTATATTAGGAACCGTTGACAAGGTAGAACAACTTATTATGAAAATAGATCCATATGTTACACAAATCAAGCAAATGTTTGGTAGTTTGTGGGATAAAGGTAAACCTGCACTTGAAGAATTTAAAGATATACTATTGGAAGGAGCAGGACAGGTTATAGATATTGCACAAAGCATTATTGATAACTGGGATAGGATAAGTCCAATAGTTTATACCGTGGTTGGTGCTTTGGCTGCATATAAAACAGTTATGTTTATTTCTTCTGCATATACTTTAGCTATGGTTGGAGCAATGAAATTGAAAGCCATATGGGATGGAATACAAGCAGCTAGAACCAAAGGACTTACAATACAGCAAATAGCTTTGAATGTTGCAATGAGTGCTAATCCAATAGGGATAGTTATTACAGCAATAGCAGCATTAGTAGGAATTGGATGGATGCTATATAAAAATTGGGATTTAGTAAAAGCAAAAACTTTGCAACTTTGGGAGATGCTCGACAATAATCCAATTGGGCGTGTGATTAAATGGTTTATTAAGTTTGGAAACCCTATTGGACAGGCTATTAATCTATTTATATGGTTAAAAGAAACCATTTATGATAACTGGGAAACTATAAAAGATAAATTTATACCTATTTTAGAGATGGTGAAAAATCCAGTAGAGACTGCTAAAAATGCTATAAGCGGACTTATTGACAAGTTTAAATTTTGGAATAATACAGAAATAAAAGATAAAACAATCAATATCACAGAGAATAAAACCTCAGATAAATCTAAAACTAGAACAATTGGAAGAAAAGCACTTGGAACAAGCTATTTTAAAGGCGGGGAAACACAAATAAATGAGGGTGGCAGAACAGAAACAGCTATCTTACCAGCAGGAACAAAAGTAATGAGCCATGAACAAAGTAAAACTATGATTGGAAAATCCAATCAAAAAGTAGAGGTACATGTTCATATTAGTGGAAATTTTATTGGAGAAAGAGAGCATATGGAACGTTATGCAGAATATACAGGAAGAAAAGTTATAGCAGCAATAGGTAATATGTAAGGAGGTACAGGGTTTGGATATTATATTTATAGCAGAAAATGAAAATGGTCAACAAGAAACAATCACAATCCCTGTAGTTCAAGGAATTGAGCCAATTATTTGTGAAACTACAGATGAAGAATTTCAAACAATAAATGGAACTGTTTTAAATCTAATAGGGGGAAAAGGATTAAGAAGTTTTTCCTTTTCCTCTTTTTTTCCTAGTAAAAAATATAGTTTTGTGAGTTGGATAAACTATCGGGATACACAAGAATATATTGATTTTTTAGAAAAATATAGAGATTTAAAAATTCCAATCAGGATAATTGTGGTAGATAGATATAAAGTAGTTTTAAATATGCTTTGCAGATATAACTTTACTTATGCACTAAGAGATAAAGCTGGGGATGTTCCCTATACACTGGAGATGAAAGAATATATTTTACCAATTCAAAGAAGTGATAACAATGTATAAAGTTATTGTAAAAGATAGGGATATAACAGCTTACTCAGCAAATCTAAATTGGCGTGATAGTGTTGATACATTAGGAGCAGAGTTAAATTTTGATGTGGCAGTAAACAGACATGATGAAAACTTTTCTTTTCTTTGGGATATCACACTTGGTGACAGTGTACAACTTATAAATGATAAAGGTGAAAGTTTGCTTCAAGCTATTATTGTATCAGAAAACTTAAATGAAAAAACAACAAACTTTGTGGCATATGATATGGCTTGGTACTTGAATAAATCTACAGTTATCAGGCAATTTAAAAAAATGATAGGAAATGAATGTGTAAAATCTTTATGTGAAGAAATTGGAATTAAAGTTGAAGTTTCTGGGTTAGATACTAAGATAGATAAAATATATAAAGATAAAGCTGTTTCAGAAGTGATTTATGACATTATTAATCAATGTTCACAACACAATTCCAAGAAATTTTTTATTGAAATGGATAAAGGGATATTGAAAGTAGGGCCTTTTAAAAAAATAAAGGTAACAGGGCAGTATGAGCTACATAAAAATCACTTTGTTAATGTGGCTGATTTTGTAGGTAATGTTTCTTTAAATAAATCTATTATTGATATGAAAAACTCTGTCTTGGTAATAACAGCAGATAAAGAAGCTGTAAGAACAGTAGGAAAAGAACAGGATCAAGAAAGTATTAAAAAGTATGGAATGTTGCAAGAGGTTGTAATACTTGATGAAAAGGAATATAAAAAAGCAAAACTTGTGGCAAAGAATGAGTTAAAAAAATTAAATAGAATTACTGAAAATTTTTCTATCACTATCTTAGGGGATGATAAAGTCAAAAGTGGCAGAGTGATAGATTTGAACTTGCCATTTTTTAATTTAAAAGGAGAATATTTAATAAAAGAAAGTAATCATACAGTACAAAATGGGATTCATAAATCAGAATTAAAACTGGAGGTGTATCAGGAATGAGTGATAATCAAAAAGCTTGGGATATAGCCATGGCAGAAAAATTTAAAGAAAGAGATAATCCAAAGCCTATTGGAGCAGTCTTAGGAAAAATTTTAAGGCCACTTCCTGATATATCAATTGAATTATTGGGCGGTTATGGGATATTAGATGCAGATAAGATTTATCTTTCTAATGCTATCACAAATAGATTAGCTATAGAATGTACAATGAAAGAATTTGAAAGCAAAGGTAATAGCATTGAAGATATGAAAAGTTCTTTTATGGAGACTGGAACATGGACTCCATTTAAACCTAAGCCTATTGCTTTACCATCAAATGATAAGACAGAAAGTGTTGATATAAAAATCCCAAAACAAACAAATGAAAAAGAAAATAAAACTAAAGGAAAATTTATACTACAGACTGTATTTAATTTAATTCCTGGAATGTATGTTTTAGTAATACCTAACTATGAGGAAGATAAATTTTTTGTAGTTGATGTATTTAATTATGCTCCGGAGGTGAGCCTTGAATGGGAATATTACCAGAAATAAATTTTATTGATTATTCAAAACAAGTAGCAGAGATCCAAAAAGAAACAAATGGAAAAACTTTTCTAATTGATTTCAAAAAAGGGAAGATGTTAAGAAAAAATGGAAAATTAATTAAAACAGATGATGAAAGAGCTGTAAGGATGTGGCTAGAAAAAGTACTTTTGACAGAGAAATATAAATGGAATATTTACAAAGGTAATGGAATTGATCAATATGGAATGACTTATAAAACCAATTTACAAGGACAAAGATTTCCAACTCCTGTTTTATATAGCGAATTCATAAGAGAACTGAAAGAAACAATATTAAAAAATAAACAAATTATTGAAATAAAAAACATAGATATACAACTAATAAAATATACATTGGAAACTAAATTTACAGTAGTGTTAAAGGACTTCCAAGAATTTGAGTGGGAGGGTTATTTATGATAATAAAAAAAGAACAAAAAGAGATATTAGATAGAATGCTCAAAAATGTAAATGAGGAATATGATAGAACAGAAGGGGGGCTGTTTTATGATAATTTAGCACCAGTAAGCATAGAATTAGAAGAACTCTATCAAAAATTAGATTATATCTTTCTCAATTCTTTTGCGGAAACTGCTGAAGGGGAATATTTGGATAATATAGCTAAAGAGGTAGGGGTTTTCAGAAGACAACCTACAAAGAGTAAAGGTTTTGTAACAATAAAAGGAACAATAGGAACTGTGATTACAATAGGAACAAAAGTTGCTTCAGATACATATATTTACTTAACTACAGAAGAAAAAGAAATTCCAGAGCAAGGAGAAATATTAGTACCTATTGAAAGTGAAAAAGCTGGATCAGAATACAATGTACCAATAGGTACTATAGTAAATTTTCCAGTTACAATTCCAGGGTTACAAAGAGTTACAAATAAGCTAGCAACTACAGATGGGTATGATGGAGAGAAAGACAATGAACTGCGAGAAAGGTATTATTTTAAAGTAAGGGAGCCAGTTACATCAGGAAATATTTATCATTATAAAAAATGGTGCCTAGAAGTAGAAGGGGTTGGGGGAGTTAGGGTTTTTCCACTTTGGGCAGGACCAGGAACAGTGAAAGTGGTTATAGTAAATATAGATATCCAAGCAGCAGATGAGGAATTACAGCAAAGAGTAAGAGACTATTTAGAAGAAGTACGACCAATTGGGGCAACTGTAACAGTTAAAAGTGCCATAAATAAAGGAATAGCAATTACAGGAATTGTGAAAATTTCTAAAAATGTTGATTTTGAAGAAGTAAAAAAAGAATTTGAGGAAGAGGTTAGAGAATACTTTAAAAAAATTGGGTTTAATCAAAATTATGTTAGTTATGCACAGGTAGGAAATACACTTTTAAATGTACAGGGAGTAGTAGATTATAGTGATTTGCAGTTAAATGATGGGGTATTAAATATCGATTTACAAGAAGAAGAGATACCAGAGCTTGCATCAATAACTTTACAGAAGGAAGTGATATAGATGGAGGCCAAAAGACTTATGCAGCATATGCCAAAATATTATAGAACTATAGCAGAAATAATAGTATTGCAAAAAACTATTCAAAGTGAACTAGAAGTTATTGATTTTACAAGTGAAGATGTACTAAAACAATTCTTTATTTATACTGCTACCTGGTCACTACCAATTTGGGAAAGAATTTTCGGACTACCTGTTGGGGATGAAACTACCAATATACAAGAACGAAGAGAAAATTTAATTTCTAAACTTAGAAGTTATGGAACTACAACAAAAGAAATGATTGTGAGGGTTGGGAATGCTTTTACAAATGGGGATGTGCAAGTTGTAGAACACAACGAAGAATATTTATTTGAAATAATTTTTACAGGCATAATAGGGATTCCACCTAATATGGACGAATTCAGACAAATAATAGAAATTATCAAGCCAGCACACCTGACTTATGAAATAAGAATTAGATATAGAACTTGGGGAGAATTATCACCTTACAAATGGGAAGAGTTAGAGCCATTTACTTGGGATGAAATTTACCAAAAGGCAGAGATAAAATAAAGGAGGGAACTAATGGGGATATTAACAAATTTTTTGAAATTGCTAAAACCAGAACCGAATGATTTTGTTGATGTAGCGAAACATATTTCTGAAAATTATGATAAATTAGATGAAAATGCTAAATCTAACGATGAAACATTAACCAATTTAAGTAACAACAAACTAGACAAAGGAACATATCCAGGAGATGCAGGGGATTTAAAAGCAGAAATAGATGGAAAAGTTTCTAAGTCTGGTGGTGCTCTTTCAGGTAATATAAGTATTAGAAACGATACTAACCCTGTTGTAAACTTTGATACAGCAACTGGAAGTTATCAAGGTTTTGTTGGAAGACAATCAAATTCTATTAGACTTTATAACAATATTAGTAAGAAAATTATTTCATTAGGAGATGATGGAAGCGGGGTATTTCATGCTACTAACTTAAATACCACATCTAAAGAAGTTGTAGGAGCTATAAATGAACTGGATGAACAAGACAAAGGAGTTTTGGGTGGCTATAATGGTAAATTTCCACTGACAGTCGCCTATAAAAATGGAATCTATTTATTGCCAGCCACAAATAAGTTTTATGTATGTGTAGAAAATTATAGTGGTTCATCTTTGACCGCTCCTAACGCAAACTTTGAAGAATTATCAGTTTTTCAAAATCGAAACAAATTAGAGAATTTGTTTACTTTTGAAGAAAAAAATCGATATACATCTCTATCGAATTTTGATTATATAAATGCTACTATCTATAAAATTAGTAAACTATGTATTTGTTATATTCGCTATGAATACCAAGGAGTTTTACCTAAAATAAAAATTCCTTTCCCAATAACATTTGTTAGACCTCCAATAGTAACCATGGTTGATAATGATACTGAAATGGGATCTGCTTATAATAATATTGCTATTGGATGGCCAACAACTAGTGATGTAGAAGTAAAAGGAACAATTCAAGGAGCAACTTTAATATTAATTGGGCAATTTATAAGTTAGAGAAATAATTATTAAATAGCCCATACTTCAACAACATCATTCTCTTCTGCTGCAATATATTTAGGTACACGCAAATCTATTTTTGTATTGGAGTTATACTTAATAGCTACATATATGGTTGCTCCAGCTATTTCTAAACAAGAAAAATTAAATTTTTTAAACATAGCAATAGGAACAAAAGAAACAGCATTATCTAGAGCATTAGCAGCATTACATAAAATCTTTAGAAAATAAAGATATCAATAAAAGAATTACTCTTTTGCGTGAAAGAGCTGGATTATAAAATATATTTAATTTTATAGAAATTTCCAAATCTAACAGGAAATTTGATTTTTCTAAAAATTAAGAAACTAATATTTTCAAGACCTTTCTTTAGATATGATTGATGAGGCAAATAGTTTTTTTTCAATTCACTCCAACATCACTTATTCAGAAAGTATTGATTTTCTTAACTTCTTAAATTTCGCAACTTCCGAAATTCTACATAGATTTGGAAATTAGCGTAAATATTTTAGATATAAAAAGATAAAAAATAATCAGGAGGTAAAAAATGTTCAGAGTATATTCAAAAGAAAAAGTTTCAAAAGAATTGTTTACAGTTAATTTATTACAAGAAGAAGTGGAAACTGTATTAGAAGGTAATCTATTTTTAGATCATCCAGAATTAAAAGAGGAAGATTGTGTGGTTATAGAGATGGATAATGAAGTCCAAAATCCTACTTGGGATGGTAATGAGTTAAGAGAAATGACAAGAGAAGAAAAAATATTGTTATTAGAAGAAACAGATTTGCTTGTAAATGGAGAATATTTGGAGAATGGAGAGATTAAGGAAGTAAAGTATATTAAAGAACTTGGTTATTACAGACCTACTTGGAATAAAGAACTCCATATTTGGGAGGAAGGAACTACTAGAGAGGAATTTATAGAAATGAGGAGAAATAAGATTTTAGAATATTCTAAACTGGAGGAAGAAAAAAGAATATTTGAAAATATTAAATTTCCATCGGAAGATGAAGTGGAAGTAATTATAGAGAAAATGGCTATTTTAGAGGCTGATATAAATAACCTACAAGAGAAAATAAAGCTGTTATAATGAAAATTATTCAGCTGTAAAAATAATTTTTAAGGGAGGTAATAATGAAAATAAGTGAAAAAGGAATTGAATTTATTATAAAGGAAGAAGGAGAAGTTTTAACAGCATATACGTGTCCTGCTGGAGTTTTAACAATAGGAATAGGACATACTGGAAAAGATGTTAAAGAAGGGATGAAAATAACTAAGGAACAATCAAGGGAACTTTTAAAAAATGATCTTATAAGGTTTGAAAACTCTGTTAGTAGAAGTGTAAAAGTAAATCTAACTCAAAATCAATTTGATGCACTTGTAAGCTTTGCTTTTAATGTAGGAACAGGAGCATTTGAAACAAGTACATTACTAAAGAAAATAAATTCTTCTGCTCCTATAGCAGAAATAGAAGAACAATTCAGAAGGTGGAATAGAGGTGGAGGAAAGATACTGCCAGTTTTAAAAGCAAGAAGAGAAAGAGAAATTAAACTTTATAAGGGAGAGTGTTAAATGAATAGAGAGACTATATTATTTTGCGTTGCTATTTTGGTTGCTGTAGTAATAACTATCTTATTATACAAATACAAGAAAGAAGCACTTAGAGCAGCGGCTTATTATGTTGTAGTTCAAGCAGAGGAACATTTTATATCAGGACAAGGTAAAGAAAAGTTACAATTTGCTATTAGAGAATTAAAAAAGACTATCCCCTGGTATATTTCGTGGTTGATATCAGAAACCTTTATTATAAATTTAATTGAAGATGTTCTGGAAGGTTTACAAGAAACATTTAAAAGTAGCAAAGAAAAGCAGCTAACAGTTGTAAATAAAGTTCTTGAAACAGTTACTAATGGAGCACAACAAGATGTATTAAGAGTTACAAAGAAAATGGAGCAAGATATAAATAGCAAAGGATATATAGAAGGCTATCTTGAAGGAAGAACAGATTTTAAAGGAAACTCTAATTTAGTCGGTGGAGTAAAAGCAGGAATTAAGTTATAAAGGAGAGTTGAAATTGGAATGTAAAGAAATATGGAATATGTTTGTAGAAGTAATCAAAATACTTGTAGATAAAGGAGTTATAGTGGTGGGGATGCTGGTTTCTTGGTTTTTTTATGCAGTAGGTGGAAAGGACAAATTCATTTATTGTCTCTTTGGAGCGATGGTTATAGATTTTATAACAGGTATATTTAAATCTACAAAAAGTGGTTCTACTAACAGTAAGGTAGGATTTAAAGGAATTCCAAGAAAAGCTGCAATGTTTTGTGTTGTTGCTCTTGCAGAATTGGCGGATGAAATACTAGAAACAAAAGGCTTTAAATACAATTGTAGATACTTAGTTATATGTTTTTATTTCGCGAATGAAGGGCTAAGTATTTTGGAAAATGTAATAAATGCAGGTTTACCAGTACCAAAGCAATTAAAAAATATGTTAGAACAATGTAGAGATAAACAAGAAATAAAAAAAGATAAGCAGAGGGAATAATAAAAAATTAAGTGAAAAGGAAGCTAAAAGGCTTCCTTTTTTTGTATTATATCACGCCCAAAGTGTTATTTTATATGATTTAAAACATTGTTATAGCTAACAAACAACTAACAATATTTTTACAAAGCCTGTATGTAAAGCAGCTTTAAAAAAATAATCATATTTTTAATCAAAATATAATAAAAATGAATATTTCTTAAAATATCATTTAATATTCCACTTGACAAGAATATTTCAAATCATAGATACAAATAATAGTTTGACATAAAACTAATTTTGTGTTAAATTAAAGGATAGGTGATGAAATATGAAAAATGAAGCTTTTGGAAATTCTTTGTACAGTTATCTGTCCAGAGCCCACCATAAAAGTAGAATTTTTATGGATGAAGAATTAAGAAAAAAGGGAATAACAGATTTAGGATATTCTCATATAAGGATAATTATAGTGTTATATGTCTTTAAAACTCTTTCTATGAAAGAAATAACAGAAAAAATATCAAAAGATAAGTCAACTGTGACTATACTTGTAAATAAGTTAGAGAAAAAAGGGTATGTAAGAAAAAGAGTTTGTTCTGAAGATCGAAGGGTTATGTATTTGGAATTGGAAGAAAAGGCTAAAGAAGTAATAGGAGTTATTTTTGATGTATCACAAATTTTTCATAAAAAAGTAGAGCAAATACTTGAAAAAGATGAAATAGATACATTGAAAAGGATAATGTCAAAACTTTTAGAAAAATGGTAAAATTTAAAAAGTAACAGGAAAGTTTTTAGGAGGAACAAATGAAAAATAAACACCAATTTATGGGAACGGAAAAAATCACAAAGCTTTTAGTACAATTTTCACTTCCAGCTATAATAGGAATGCTTGTAAATGCTTTATACAGCATAGTTGATAGAATATATATTGGGAATATAAAAGATGTAGGACACTTTGCAATAGCTGGAGTAGGATTAACTTTCCCAGTCACAATTTTTGTATTTGCTTTTGCTGTTTTAATAGGATTAGGAGGAGCAACAAATATATCTTTGAGTCTTGGTAGGAAGCAAAAAGATGAAGCTGAAAAATATTTAGGAAATGGAATAGGATATGGGATAGTTATTTCATTAATAATAGCAATATTTGTATTATTATATATGGATAAATTAGTTGCAGTATTAGGAGGAAGTGAAAATACAAGTAGATATACAAGAGAATATTTGTGGATAGTAGCTTATGGATTTCCAGCTACAATAATTGGATATGTAGCTAATGCTGCTATTAGGTCAGATGGAAACCCAAAAATGTCAATGGTTACATTATTAATAGGAGCTATAATAAATATTGTACTTGACCCTATTTTTATATTTGGAATGGATATGGGGGTATCAGGGGCAGCATGGGCTACAATTATTTCACAGTATATTTCAGCTGCTTGGACTATCTTTTATTTTAAATCAAGTTTTAGTGGACTTAAGTTACATTTTAAAAATATGAAACTTCAGTGGGAAAAAATCAAAAATATAATGGCATTAGGTTCATCACCATTCGCATTGCAGATGGGATCAAGCTTAGTAAATTATACCTTTAATAGTACATTGAAAGTATATGGTGGAGATAATTCAATTGGTGCAATGGCAATTATTCAGGCAATAACTATATTTCTTGCTATGCCTATATTTGGAATAAACCAAGGAGTTCAGCCGATATTAGGATATAACTATGGAGCAAAGCTTTATTCAAGAGTAAGAGAAGCACTTCGTAAAGCTATACTTGGTGCTTCTATAATATGCATGATAGATTTTTTGACTATTCAATTTTTATCAAAATATTTTATATTTATATTTACAAGAGAAAAAGCATTGTTAGATATAGCAGCATATGGGCTTAGAATAAATACAATTATGTTTCCTATAATAGGATTTCAAATAATATCTTCTGTATATTTTCAGGCAGTAGGAAAGCCTAAATTAAGTCTTTTTATAAGTCTTTCAAGACAGATAATAGTTTTAATTCCTTGTATAATAATAATGTCTAAAATGTTTGGATTAACTGGAATATGGTTTGCAGCTCCAACTTCTGATTTTATTGCAACACTGTTAACATTTGTTTTGATAAAAAGGGAAATGAAACAGTTAAAACAGTTACAAATTTTAAGAGAAGAAGAGTTAATATTAGCAAGTGAAAAATAAAAGGGAAATAGAGATTGAAATAATTTTAAAAAAGTACTAAAATATAGATACTAAAACTGCATAAGGGGTTGTTATTGATGAATAATTTTGTTGAAAGATTTTTAAAATATGTAAAGATTGATACAGATTCAGATCCTTCGAGTAATGTATGTCCAAGTAGTGATATACAATTGAATTTAGCAAAAGTAATAGTAGAGGATTTGAAAGAATTAGGTCTTGAAGAAATATCATTAGATGAAAATGGATATGTAATGGCTGCACTTCCAGCAAATTGTGATTTAGATATTCCAACTATTGGATTTATAGCACATATGGATACTGCACCTACTTACAATGGAAGAGGAGTTAATCCAAGAATTGTAAAAAATTATGATGGAGAGGATATCATTTTAAATAAAGATTTAGAAATAGTCCTTTCTCCAAGAGATTTTGAACATTTAAAAAATTATATAGGACAGGATCTTATTGTTACAGATGGAAAAACTCTATTAGGAGCAGATGATAAAGCTGGAATAGTTGAAATAATTGAAGCTATAAAATATTTAAAAGAGCATCCTGAGATTAAACATGGAAAGATAAAAATAGGATTTACACCAGATGAGGAAATTGGAAGAGGAGCAAACCTTTTTGATGTGAAGAAATTTGATTGTAAGTTTGCTTATACAGTAGATGGTGGAGAATTAGGAGAGCTAGAATATGAAAACTTTAATGCTGCTTCAGCAGTGATTAGAATCAAAGGAAGAGATATTCATCCAGGAACAGCTAAGAATAGCATGATAAATTCAATTTTGATAGGAATGGAATTAAATTCTATGCTTCCAGTGGAGCAAAGACCAGAGTATACTGAAAATTATGAGGGATTCTTTTTGCTGAATGATATGAAAGGTACTGTTGAAGATACATCAATGAATTATATAATTAGAGATCATTCAATGAAAAAATTTAATGAGAAAAAAATTCTTATAAAAGATGCTGTACAATATCTATCTAGAAAATATAAAGATGCAGAAATAGAAATAGAAGTGAAAGACAGCTATTATAATATGAAAGAAAAAATAGAACCAGTAATGTATATAATAGATCTTGCACATAAATCTATGGAAGAGCTTAATATTAAGCCTTGTATTAAACCTATAAGAGGAGGAACAGATGGAGCAAGACTTTCTTATAAAGGACTTCCATGTCCAAATCTTTTTACAGGTGGGCATAATTTCCACGGGAAGTATGAATATGTGTGTATTCAATCAATGGAAAAAGCAAGAGATCTCATTGTAAAAATAGCTGAAAATTTAGTAAAAATGAATTTTGAAGAAAAATAAAAAAAAAGAAAATAAGAACCTGAGCCTAAAGTATAATTAGGAGCAGGTTCTTTTAATTTTATATTATTTTGCAAAGTAGTTTTTTTAAGATTGAAAGGGAGAATAAAATAATGTATAATTAATAAGATATGGGAAAAAGTTTATAAAAATAAATTATAGAATGGAATTGTGAGGCATGATTATGAATATAGATTATTTTAAAAAGTTATCACCATCAAGAAAATTGATATTAGGATTTTTATTTGCAATATTATTAGGAACATTTATTTTAATGATGCCTTTTTCACTAAAAGAAGGAGAAAAGTTGAGTTTTTTATCTTCTCTATTCACAATTGTATCAGCAGTATGTGTAACGGGATTAACAGTAGTAGATGTAAGCAAAGTATTTAGTCCAGCAGGAGATTTAGTAATAATATTTTTTATCCAACTAGGTGGATTGGGGGTAATGACATTCTCTTCAATTCTATTTTTAGCAATGGGGAAAAGAATGACATTTTATGAGAGGGAGCTTTTAAAAGAGGAAAGAAATGCAGATAGTAGTGGAGAGATATCAAGTTTTATAAAAAAACTTCTTCTTACAGTTTTTATTATAGAAAGTATTGGAGCAATTATTCTTACATGGGAATTTGCCAAAGAAATGCCAATAAATAAAGCAGTATTTTATGGAATATTTCATTCGATTTCAGCATTTTGTAATGCTGGCTTTTCTCTTTTTTCTAATAATCTAGAAGCATATAAAGCGAATCCAATCATAAATCTCACTATTGGTTATTTAATAACCCTTGGAGGAATAGGATTTGCTGTAATTACTTCAGTTATTATGGTTATAAGAAGAGGAATAGATAGATTTAATCTAACATCGAAGGTTGCTATTATAATATCTATGATTTTAACTTTTGGGGGAATGATTCTATTTTTTATATTAGAATATTCAAATTCAGCAACTTTAGGAGATTTGAATTTTATTCAGAAAATTTTGGCTTCATATTTTCAAAGTGTCACATTGAGAACAGCAGGTTTTAATACAATTCCATTGGGAGAACTTAGAAATTCTACTATTTTTATGTGTTGTATTTTAATGTTTATAGGAGCTTCACCAGGTTCGACAGGTGGAGGAATAAAAACTACAACCTTTGGAGTAATATTATTTTATGTAATAGGAATAGTAAAAAAGAAAGAGAATGTAGAAATATTTAATAGAAGGCTTGATTGGGAAATAATGAACAGAGCATTGGCAATATTAGTTCTTGCAATAACTTATGTAAGTATTGTGATAATGCTTATGCTTATTGCAGAAAATTTTAGCCCAGAAGAAATAGTATTTGAAGTTATTTCAGCTTTTGGAACTGTAGGGTTAACCTTAGGAATAACTCCAGATCTAAGTACATTTTCAAAACTTCTTTTGATATTTACTATGTTTGTAGGAAGATTAGGACCAATGACATTTGCTTTAGCCATTGGGGAAACAAAGAAAAAAGCCTTATCTAAATATCCAAAAGAAAATATTTTAGTTGGATAGTTAAGAATGAATAAATGGAGGAAACGATGAAACAGTATTTAGTCATAGGACTTGGGAGATTTGGAACAAGTGTGGCACAAACTTTATATGAGTCTAATGAAGAAGTTCTTGCATTGGACATAGATGAAGAACTTGTACAAGAAGCTATAAATAGTAATATTGTAGATAATGCAGTAGTGATGGATGCAACTGATGTTAAAAGTTTAAAGGAATTAGGAGTGAGTAACTATGATATAGCCTTTGTATGTACTGGAGATATTGAACCAAGTATAATGATAACTCTTAATTTAAAAGAACTTGGAATAGAAAAAATAATAGCTAAAGCTGTAAGTAAAAGTCATGGGAAAGTTTTGGCTAAAATAGGAGCAACAAAAGTTATTTACCCAGAAGAATATATGGGAAGAAGGGTAGCTCAGTTAGCTATGGAACCCAATATGATAGAACATTTAAGATTTTCTTCTGAATTTTTATTACTGGAAGTAAAAGCTCCATCTGTTTTCTGGGGAAAAACTATGGTAGAATTAGATATTAGAAAAAAATATAATGTAAATGTGGTCGGTATAAAAAAAGAGGATCAATCATTTAAGCCAAATCTTTCAGCAGATACTTTAATAGAGAAAGGAGATGTCTTGTTGGTTATAACAGACAACAAAACTGCTGATTATTTAGAGAATTTAAAATAATTTAATTTATATATTTTAGGAGGACCAAATGCAAAACTTTGATGTCATTGTGGTAGGAGCAGGACATGCAGGATGTGAAGCTGCTTTAGCTGCTGCTAGAATGGGAGCCCAAACAGCTATTTTTACTATAACTTTGGATAATATAGGAGTAATGTCATGTAATCCATCTCTTGGAGGACCAGCAAAATCGCATCTTATTAGAGAAATAGATGCTTTAGGTGGAGAAATGGGGAGAAATATTGATAAAACTTATATCCAGATAAGAGTACTTAATACTAAAAAAGGACCTGCTGTAAGATCGCTGAGAGCTCAAGCAGATAAAATAAGATACAGCAAAGAAATGAAGAAAACTATTGAAAATTGCGATAATTTAAGTGCTATTCAAGGAATGGTAACTGATATTATAATTGAAAATGGAAAAGTCGTTGGAATAAAAACTAGAGAAGGGGTAGAATATAGAGCAAAATTTGTAATAATAGCTACTGGAACTTTTTTAAGAGGACTTATTCATATAGGAGATAAACATTTCAGTGGTGGAAGAATGGGAGAGCTTTCTTCAGATGATTTACCATTATCATTAGAAAAAGCAGGATTAAAATTAGCTAGATTTAAAACAGGAACTCCCTCAAGAATAGATGCCAGAACAATAGATTTTTCAAAAGTTGAAGAACAACCTGGAGAAACTGAAGATATTTTAAAGTTTTCTACAAGAACACCAGATGAAGAGTTAATAGGAAGAAAACAGATATCATGTTATATTGCACATACAAATGAAATTGTTCATGAAATAATAAAAAATAATAAAGATAGATCTCCATTATTTAATGGAACTATACATGGAACTGGACCAAGGTATTGTCCTTCTATTGAGGATAAAGTTTTTAGATATGGAGATAAAAATCAACATCATCTTTTTCTTGAAAGAGAAGGATATGAAACTACAGAAATATATTTAGGAGGACTTTCTTCTTCTCTTCCAACAGATGTACAAGATGGAATGGTAAGAAATATATCTGGACTTGAAAATGCTCATATTATGAGATATGCATATGCGATAGAATATGACTATGTTCCACCTCAAGAAATAAAATATACTCTTGAGAGCAAGACTATAGAGAATTTGTTTTTAGCTGGACAAATAAATGGGACTTCTGGTTATGAGGAAGCAGGTGCACAAGGACTCTTAGCTGGAATAAATGCTGTTAGAAAATTACAGGGAAAAGAACCTATAATACTTGATAGAGCAGATTCATACATAGGAACTCTTGTAGATGATTTAGTATCAAAAGGAACTAATGAGCCATATAGAATGTTCACAGCAAGAAGTGAATATAGACTAGCTTTAAGAGAAGATAATGCAGATTTAAGATTATCAAAAATTGGATATGAAGTTGGACTTTTACCTGAAGAAGAATATTTGAGAGTGGTACAAAAAGAAAAAGATGTAGAACTAATAAAAGAAAAATTAAAAGAAAATTATGTGGGACCTAGTAATCCAAGAGTAAATGAAGTTTTAAGAAAATGTGGAGAGGCTGAATTAAAAGATGGGACAACATATTTTGAACTTTTAAGAAGACCAGATGTAAAATATTCTGATATAAAATATATAGCAGAACTTTCTGATTTGGAATTAGGTGATTATTCTAAGGATACTGAATATCAGGTAGAGGTACAAGTAAAATATTCGGGGTATATAGAGAGATCAATGAAAATGATAGAAAAACATAAAAGTTTGGAAAATAAAAGACTTCCTGAAGATTTAGATTATGATTCTTTAGAAAATATACCTAAAGAAGCAAAAGATAAACTTAAAGCTGTAAGACCTTATAATATAGGTCAGGCTTCAAGAATATCGGGAGTTTCACCAGCAGATATTCAAGTATTGTTAATATATTTAAAAGCGAGAGGTAACTAATTATGAGAGAGTTCCTATTAGAAGGAATAAAAAAATTAAATATTGAATATACAGATGAAAAAATAAATAATCTTATAAAATATTTAAAATTATTGACAGAATATAATGCACATACTAATCTTACAGCTTTGAGAGATGAAAAAAGTATAATTGAAAAACATTTTTTAGATTCTCTTTTACTTCAAAATCTTATAAAAAAGGAGTTTAAAAAAGCCATAGATATTGGAACAGGGGCAGGATTTCCAGGAATGGTATTAGCAATATTCAATCCTAACATAGAATTTACATTAATGGATTCTATTGGAAAGAAGACTAAATTTCTTGATTTGGTAAAAGAAAGACTTGAATTACATAATGTTACTGTAGTAACTTCAAGAGCAGAAGATTATATAAATGATGAAAATAGAGAAACGTATGACTTAGGATTATGTAGGGGAGTATCTAAACTTGGAACTATTCTTGAATATATTATTCCTTTTTTAAAAGTAAGTGGAGAGTTTTTATCACAAAAAATGGAAGGAACTGGAGAAGAAATTGAAGCTGAAAATGCTTTAAATATACTTAAAAGTGAAATAACTGAAACATATAATTTACAGTTACCTTTTTCAAAAGATTCAAGGGTGGTTATAAGGATAAAAAAAACTGCGTCTAATGATAAAAAATATCCAAGAAGAGCAGGAATACCGTTAAAAAGACCTCTATAAGGTATAGGAGGAGGAAATGAAAGAATTTTACAAGAATAATAAGAAGAAAATCATAACTGGACTTTCCCTCCTTTTAATTCTGGCAGGAGGATACTGGTCTGTAAAATACCATCTGTCAAAAACAGTTGAAATTATACTTCAAATAGCATTAGGACCTAAAATTTCAAGTAGCTCAATAGAGTTTAAAAGGTATGGACTAATAGAAATAAAAGATCTTAAATTAATAAATAATAAAAAGACAATTATAGATGCTCCAAAAGTTGAACTATTATACTCAAAAGAATCTCTAAAAAAATTAAGAATAGAAGAGATAATAATATATGATGGAATAGCTAATATAACAAGAGAAAAAAATGGAGATATAAATATAGTTGCAGCATTTACTGGAGAAAGTAAAGAAGGAAAAAATGATACAGAAGCAGAAGAAAAAGAATATAAACCAGGAATAGGTGTGCCTATAGATAGAATAACTGCTATAAATGCTACAACTAATTATACAGATATTTCATATACAAATCCTATACAGGAAACTGCTTATGGAACAAATGGATTTCTTACGTTCAGTAAAGAAAAAGGAATTAATTTAATATTTAAAGGTAAAAATGAAAATCAAGTATATACTTTTGCTTTAAACACCAATAAAGAGCCATATGATATAAATATAAAACTTGAAAACATAGCTGTAAAAACAGAATTACTTCAATATGCTTATGATGGAGATGAGGTATCATACAAAGGTGGAGTATTAAATCTGGATCTTTCAATTTCACCTAAAGGTTTGTTTGGAAATGCAGATTTTAAAGATGTTACAGTAAGATATAAAGAATTGGATACTGATGTAAAAGTATCTGAAGGAACAGTGGATTTTCAAGGTAAAACTGTAATAGTGAAAGCTGATTATGAAGTTTTTGATACAAAAGAAAAATTTCTTTTGGTATATGCTGATGATGAACTGAATATAGATTTTGCTGCTAAAAATGTAACATATCCTCAAATACAGAAGTATTCTCTAGCTAAAGATCTTAATTTGCCTTTAGAAAATTTAATTGTGAATAATGTGAAATTTAATCTCAATCTTAATCCACAAAAAGAATTTAAAGTTACAATAGATTTTTTAAGCAAAGATTTTAATTTAAACAATTTAGAATTAAAAAATACTAAAGGAATATTTGTTTATGATAGTCAAGGAATCCATATAAAGGATTTGAATACTGATCTTTCATTTTGGAATAAAGAAAGAAAAGAGGAATTTTTTAAAAAGAAAATAGCATTGTCACTTGATTATTTTGAAGATGAAGGTGCTTTGGCATTTGATATAACTGGAAATGATTCAATAAATAATTATATACCAAATATTAATGGAATATTTAATTTTGAAACTAAAAATAAAAATTTTAATTTTAATTTTCTATCAAATATTATTAAATTAAGAGGAAGATATTACTCAAATATAGAAAAAATAAATCTTTACAGAGCAGGTAAATTTTCACTTGATTATGATTTGAAAAATAAAAATCTAGAAAGAGGAAGTGGAGTAATAGATTTTAATCTGTATAATTTAAGATTTGCTCTTGATTTTATAGCAGAAAATAACAGGATAATGATAGACAGTCTTACTGCTCATGATAAAAATGAAGATAAAATAACTCTTAATCTCACTGGAGAAACTAATATAAATAAAATGTCTTATGATTTGAAATTTGATGCTGAAGAATTAAATGTAGAGAGAAATATTCTGAATGAAGATGCTCTTTTAAATGCTTCACTTAATGGACATATATCTGGAGAAAAAGGAAATTTAGAAGCTTCAGTTGATGTAAAATCTTTAACTTTTAAGTACCTGGCTGAAATCAAAGATATTAGTGGAAAATTTGAGTTAAAAAAAGATGAAAAAATATATGGTGATTTTAAAGGAAGTATAGGACAAATAGGATATAATGGTTACGATCTTAGTGGATTTATTTTTGCAATGAGAATAAAAGATGAAAAATTTGAAATAAGAGATTTTAGGAATGGCATATTAGACATGAATGGAAATATAAATTTAAAAAGTCTGGTTTCAAATATCGGTTTTTCTGTGAAAAATTTAAACTTTGAAAAATTTAATATCAAATATCCTAAATTTTTTATTAATGATGTAAAAGGAAGAGTAAGTGGCAAGATAAATAATCCAAAAATAGATGTAAAAATAAATGATATAAAATTAAACATTGGAGATGAAAAAAAAGATATCCTTGTCCATGGAGAAATAAATTATTATGATTCACTTGTAAAAGCAAATAAAATTTATATTAATAATAATATTTTTAATGGAAAGTATAATTTAAAAGATAAAAAATATAATGCAACTTTAAATATAATAGAAGATGACCCATCTGAATATTATTCAGATACAAATTTAAAATATAGAGTAATTGGAACTTTAAAAGCAGATGGAGAAGATAAAAAAATAAATGCTAGATTGAGTTCTACAGTAGATAAAATATATATTAGAGGAACAAAACTTCCAAATGTATATATAGAAGGAAGATATAAAACTGATAATATTTTTGATGGAATTATTGAATTGAATAAAATAATTTTTTCAAATAGTAATATGGAAGATATTCTTAAGTTGACAGCTAGTTATGATTTGCGAACAAAAGAAATAAATGCAGGAATAGATAATCAAATAGTTAAACTTAACACATTGAAAGAATATACAAAAGAGGAAATTATAAATGGAAATCTTATTTTCAATGGAAAGCTGTCTGGGAAAATAGAGGACTTGAAATATGATTTGAAAGTAAATACTGATCTTATTTCAATGAAAGAAATAAAATTTAAAAACTTTCTAATAAAAATAAATGGAAATCTTGATAAAGTATTTTTAGATGAGTTCTCCTTCAAATACCTTGACAATTCCTTTTATTCTAAAGGAGATATAACTTTAGAAAATAAAAAATATAATTTTTTAGTAAATTCTTCTAAAATAAATTTAGATTTTTTAAACATTTTTTTAGAAAAATATGGTATAACTAATATAGAAGGAATTGCAGCCTTCAATTTAAATTTAAAAGATGATGGAAACAGCGGGTATTTTAATTTGATGAATTTTGGAATGGAATCTAAAGATTTTTTTATTGATATGAATAATTTCAACAGTACAATTAAACTTGATAAAAAACGTCTTTATATAGAAAAATTTCAAGGTAAATTAAATGATGGAGATACAATTTTAAAAGGGTATTTAGAATTACCAAGCATGACAGATATAGCTGAAAATCCTTATTATATGGAAGATTTAGATTATGATATCTCACTTGATACAAAAGGAGTGAATTATAAATACAGCGATTATTTCAGAGTCTTATTCGATACAAAATTTAATATAAAAAACAATAAATTAGCTGGAAGTATTAATATTGTAGATGGAGAAGTTGAAAATATTCCAAGTAATTCAAAATCAATATTTCAGGTAATAAAAAACTTTTTATTTAAATCCTCATCATCAATAGTAAATAAAAGTGAAGATCTTGGAAAAGATTTTCAAATTAACACTATTTTTGAAAAATCATTAGAGTTAGATTTAACTTTGAAAATAGATAAAGGAATTAAACTTGATATACAAGATGTTAATATATTTGTTGGTGATGTAGAAGGTATTGTTGTAGGAGGAGGAAGACTTTCTGGTAAGAATGGGAAGTTTGTTTTCCTAGGAGATGCAGAAATTAAAAATGGTTCATTAGCAATAAATGGAAATACATTTGAATTAGATAAAGCACTAGTAATATTTAATGATAGAAAAGACTATCTGCCTAATGTAAATCCAACTTTAGTTATAGATTCTAGAGTAAAAGTCCAAAATGATGAACTAGGAATGAGTATAAATGGAGAATTAGATGCTTTAAGGTTTACGATAACATCTAAAAATGGAAGTGCCAGTGGTAATTTGTCATCTTTATTGATAGGTGATGAGGAATTTTCAGATAGTGCTTCAGCAACATTATTTAAAACCGTTATAGGTAGTCAGTTGTCACAGACAATATTTAGACCAGTTTCAAATTTGATAAAAAATACTTTAAATATATCAAAATTTAGAATAAAGTCAAATATTTTGACAAGTGAAAATCAAAATCCAAATGCAGAGGACAATAGATTACGTTTAGGTGCAGTTATAGAGGCAGAAGATAATATTTACAAAGATAAATTATACTGGGTAGCAAGAGGGACCTTATTGGGGGATGATAACGCGGAAAATAATAATGAAAGAAATGGTGGAGCATTTGAGGAGTATGATTTTTCAATAGAATACAGATTTAAACCTGGACAATCTATTGGAATAGGAGCAGGAAAACTACCTAGAAAGGTTAAAACTAAAGCTGATGAAAATTCAAAAAATTCTATAAATTATCATATTGACTTCAAATTTGAGAAAAAATATGATACTCTATTAGATATCTTCAGAAAGCAATAAAAAACGGAGGTAAGGATGAGAAAACAATTAATAGTACTAATGATTTTTCTATTGGGACTTTTCAGTTTTGGTGCTGAATCTAATTACAGCATAAAAAAAGTGGAAGTTATAAATAATAGAGAAATTCCTTTTGAAATCATTTTGGAGAATATGAAATCAAAAGAGGGAGAAAAATTTGTAACGGATAATATGATTGAAGATTACAAAAGCATCAAAGGGTTAGAATATGTAAATGACGTTTCTATTCAGCCAACAGTTTATGATGGTGGAATAAAACTAACTGTTGATATAACAGAAAATAGAGATGCAAAATCTATGCTTGAAAAAAAAGGAATTATTCCTTTATCAGAAAGAGGAAAAGTTGACACTTCTTTATTGGTAAATTCAGTTGAATTTATTGGGAATCACTATGTGAGCACTAAAGAGCTTATGGAAAAAGTACCAGTAAAAGTTGGAAGTTATTTCTCTAAAAATAAGGTTATAGAAGGTCATAAAAACCTTATAGAAAGTGGATATTTCAGAGATGTTATTCCTGATGCTGTAAAAAGTGGAAAAGGGGTAAAAGTAATATATGAAGTTATGGAAAACCCTATTCTTAATGGAGTGAATATCATAGGAAATACTGTTTATACAACTGAAGATCTTATGAAGGTTATAAAAACTGAACCTGGAAAAATATTTAATATTAATACTATTAGAGAAGATAGAGATAGAATTTTAAAAAAATATCAAGATGATGGTTATACACTTACTGATGTTACTGATATAGGAATTAATGGAAATCTAGAGCTTGAAATTTATTTGAGTGAAGGAACAGTAAGAGATATCCAATTCAAAAAAATGGTAACAAAACAAAAAGGTGCTAGAAGAAAACCTACTGATGATGTTCTAAAAACTAAAACATATGTAATAGAGAGAGAACTTGAGTTTTCTAAAGATGAAATATTTAATTCAAAAAAATATGATGAAACTGTAAAAAATCTAATGAGATTAGGGCATTTTAAAAATGTTAAATATGAATCAAGAGATATTCCTGGGGATCCAGATGGAAAAACTATAGTGCTTCTTCTAGATGAAGAAAGAACTGCTATACTTCAAGGAGCAATATCTTATGGTTCTGAAATAGGACTATTAGGAACTATCTCAATAAAAGATACTAACTGGAAGGGTAAAGGACAAGAACTTGGATTTACATTTGAGAAGTCAGATGAAGATTATACAAGTTTTTCAATTAATTTCTATGATCCTTGGATAAAAGATACAGATAGAATTTCATGGGGATGGAGCTTATATAAAAACAGTTATGAAGATGATGATAGTAAATTATTCCATAAAATAGATACTATTGGAGCTAAATTTAATATAGGAAAAGGACTTACTAAAAATGTAAGATTGAGTCTTGGAACTAAATTTGAGTATGTAGAAGAAAGAGCTCAAAAAGGTAAGTTCTATGAAAATGGTGGAAAATATTACTGGTCTAATGGTGGACCAGAAGTTAGAGGGATTGATGATGATTATTTTATCTGGAGTTTATTCCCATCTTTAACTTATGACACAAGAAATCATTTCTGGAATCCAACAGCAGGAGAATATGCAAAACTTCAATTGGAAGGTGGATATGCTGGTGGTTATGATGGAGATGTTTTTGGAAATGTAACATTAGAATTGAGAAAGTATCATAGAGGATTCTTTAAAAACAATACATTTGCTTATAAAGTTGTTGGAGGAATAATGACTGATTCTACAAAAGAAGCTCAAAGATTCTGGGTAGGTGGAGGAAGTACATTGAGAGGATACGATGGTGGATTCTTTAAAGGTACTCAAAAACTTGTTGGTACTATTGAGAACAGAACTCAAATTAATGAACTTCTTGGATTTGTTGTATTCTTTGATGCAGGTAGAGCATGGAAACAAAATGGAAGAGATTTAGAATATGGTCAAGATGCAGACTTCCCAGATAAAGTAGCTACAACAGCAGGTGTAGGATTAAGACTTAACACACCTATTGGTCCATTAAGATTTGACTTTGGTTGGCCAGTAGGAGATAAAATGGATAGTGGAATGGAGTTCTATTTCAATATGGGACAATCATTTTAACATAATATAAAGTAACGGAGGTATCACACATGAAAAAAATATTAATACCAGCAATGGCGCTAATGCTTTCAGTATCAGCATTCGCTATGAAAGTTGGGTATGTTAACTCACAAGAGGCTTTTGCTAAATTTTCCCAAACTAAAACAGTTCAAGAAAATTTAAATAAAGAAAAAACTAGACTTGAAAATGAAATCAAACAAAAAGAAGTAGCGCTTCAAAAAGCACAACTTGAACTTCAAGCAAAAGGAACAAAAGTTACTGACAAAGAAAAAACAGCTTTTGAAGGACAAGTAAAAGCTTTCCAAAAGTTTATACAAGATTCTCAAACTAAATTAAGTAAAGAAGAATTTACTAGATTCCAAGCTATTGAAACTACAATGAATAATGCAATTTCAGAAGTAGCTAAAGCTGGAAAATATGATTATGTATTTGAAGCTGGAGCAGTAAAATTTGGTGGAGAAAATATAACTGACAAAGTAATAAGCACTATGGAAAAAAACAAAAAATAGAAATATTTTAAGGAGGTAACATGAACTACAAGTTAGTTGATTTGATTGCCCTCCTTGGTTGTGAAGTAAAGGGAGATTTAAGTCTAGAAAATATTTCTGGACTTGCTCCCTTTTTTCAAGCACAAGAGGACAGTTTGACATTTGCATCAGATGAAAAATTTTTAAAAAAGTTGCATGAAACTAGAGCAAAAGTAATAATAGTACCAGATATTCCTTTACCAGAAAATATAGGGAAAACATATTTGAAAGTTAAAGAAAATCCGAGAACACTTATGCCAAAACTTTTGAATTTTTTTAAGAGAAAAACTAGGCCTTTTGAAAAAATGATAGAAGACTCTAGTAAAATAGGAAAAAATGTCAAACTAGCACCAAATGTTTACATAGGACATGATACTGTAATAGGAGATAATGTAATTATTTATCCTAATGTAACAATAGGAGAAGGGGTAACAATAGGAGAGGGAACAGTAATTTATTCTAATGCAACTATTAGAGAATTTTGTGTGATTGGAAAAAAATGTGTGATTCAGCCAGGAGCAGTAATAGGATCAGATGGATTTGGATTTATAAAAATTAATGGAAATAATACTAAAATAGAGCAGATAGGGCATGTAGTATTAGAAGATGAAGTGGAAATAGGAGCTAATACTACAGTAGACAGAGGAACTATTGGAAATACTGTGATTAAAAAATTCACTAAAATAGATAATCTAGTACAAATAGCTCACAATGATATAATTGGAGAAAACTGTCTTCTTATATCTCAAGTAGGAATAGCAGGTAGCGTTGAAGTAGGAGATAATACTACTCTTGCAGGACAGGTGGGAGTAGCTGGTCATTTAAAAATAGGAAGTAATGTAGTTATAGCTGCTAAGTCAGGGGTAAGTGGAAATGTAGCAGATAATCAAATGCTTTCAGGATATCCTTTAATGGATCATAAAGAGGATTTGAAAGTAAGAGTTTCTTGGAAAAAACTTCCTGAATTATTAAAAAGAGTAAGAGCTATAGAAAAAAAATTAGAAGAAAATGATAAGAAATAAAAAACATATTTGAACTATCTGGAATAAAGTGGTAAAATGACAGAATACAAAATAAATATTATCAGAGGTAAAAATGAAAAAAAGAGTGTATTTTGATAAGTTTGGGGAAATGAAATTTATTTCTCATCTGGATTTACTCAGATTTTTTGACAGACTTTTAAAAAAATCTCAGATTCCTGTAAAATACAGTCAGGGATTTCACCCAAGACCGAAAATGTCTTTTGGAAGTCCTGTGTCCTTAGGAACAGAAGCATATGATGAATTGATGGATTTTGAATTAGAATCACCAATGTCAAATGAAGAAGTATTTGAAAGACTTAATAGTAGTAATGTTATGGGATTCAGAGTGAATAAAGTTGAGGAAGTGCCTAGAAAGTCCTCCATAATGGAGGAATATACTATTATGATATATGAGATTGAAGGAAGTGAAAAAGATATCTTAAAGTTAGAAGAACTTTTGAACAGAGATGAAATAGTAGAGGTAAAGGAGAAAAAAGGGAAAATTGTAACAAGAGATCTCAAAGTGAGAGTAAAATCTTTTAAAAGAGATAATAATAAAATTATCATGGAAATAATAAATACTTCGCCTAACTCCTATCTTGAACTTATAGGTATTGAGCAACAAAATGTAAAAATTAAAAGATGTGGATATAAAATAAATTCTTAAAATAATAAATAATTTAGAGAGGGGATAAATATGTTAGAATTGAAATTTATTCGTGAGAACAGAGAACTTGTAAAAGAAATGCTTGCTAACAGAAATAGTAATATTGATCTTACAGAATTTGATAAGCTTGATGAAGAAAGAAGAGCAATATTAGGTGAAGTAGAACTTTTAAAACAAAAAAGAAATACTGAGTCTGCTGAAATAGCAAGATTGAAGAAAGAAAAAAAAGATGCTTCTCAAATAATAGAAGAGATGGGAAAAGTTTCTGCTCAAATAAAAGAACTTGATACAAAATTGGCAGAAGTAGACGAAAAACTTACTTATTTTCAAATGGTAATTCCTAATATGTATCAAGAAGGTACTCCAGTAGGTAAAGATGAAGAGTCAAATGTTGAAGTGAGAAGATGGGGAACTCCTAGAAAATTTACATTTGAACCAAAATCACATTGGGAAATAGGAGAGAATCTAGGAATACTTGATTTTGAAAGAGGATCAAAGTTGGGAGGATCAAGATTTGTATTATATAGAGGAATGGGAGCTAGAATAGAAAGAGCTCTTATCAACTTTATGCTTGATATGCATACTACAGAACATGGTTATACAGAACATATAACTCCATTTTTGGTAAAAAGAGAAATTTGTGAAGGAACTGGACAACTTCCTAAATTTGAAGAAGATATGTATAAAACTACTGATGATATGTTTCTTATTTCGACTTCAGAAATTACAATGACTAATATTCATAGAAAAGAAATATTAGATGAAAAAGAACTACCAAAATATTATACAGCTTATTCACCATGTTTTAGGAGAGAAGCAGGATCATATGGTAAAGATGTTAAAGGAATAATCAGAGTACATCAATTTAATAAAGTTGAAATGGTAAAAATAGCAACTCAAGAATCATCTTATGATGAATTAGAAAAAATGGTGGTTAATGCTGAGGAAGTTCTTAAAAGACTTGAACTTCCATATAGAGTTATTCAATTATGTACTGGAGATTTAGGATTTTCAGCAGCTAAAACTTATGATTTAGAAGTATGGCTTCCATCTCAAAATAAGTATAGAGAAATTTCTTCTTGCTCTAACTGTACAGATTTCCAAGCTAGAAGAATGGGACTTAAATACAGACCTAATGGAAGTTCAAAAAGTGAATTTTGTCATACATTGAATGGATCAGGACTTGCAGTTGGAAGAACTTTTGTAGCTATTATGGAAAATTATCAACAGGAAGATGGATCATTCCTTATTCCAAAAGCTTTAGTTCCATATATGGGAGGAATAGATGTTATTAAAAAGTAGTTTATTTATACTGCTTCTGAGTAACATAGTTATCGATAATATAAAAGTAATGATGGGAATAACTTTCATTCTTTTTATAATGAATATTATTCTAAATAAAGATTTTAAAAAAAATATTGGAAAAATGAAGTTTTTGTTCTTTTTATATTTTACTACATGTCTTATTCAACTTTTTTATATGCAAGAAGGAAGAGTTTTATTTAAAATAGGAAATTTTTATATAACTGAAGAAGGTGTTTTTAATTTTTTACTGAATTTTTTAAGAATATTTAATCTTTTACTTATATCTTGGATAGTGAGTGCAAAGAATATAATTAATGGAAAATTTAACAAATATCAGCATGTTATAGAAAATGTAATAGATCTTGTACCACAAGCCCTTCTCCTTATAAAAAAGCGAATGAAAATAAAATGGTTTTTTAGGCATATTTTAAAACAAATAAGAGTAAAAATATGATCTATTATAGAATTGATTTTATTTTAAATATCTGGTAGAATTAAGTATATACAAAATTTCAAGGAGGCTATAAATGTATAAATATAAAGATTTAGGACTTTCTAATACTAAAGAAATGTTTGCTAAAGCTAACAAAGAAGGATATGCAGTTCCAGCATTTAATTTCAATAATATGGAAATGGCTCTTGCTATAGTAGAAGCATGTGCTGAAATGGGTTCACCAGTAATTCTTCAATGTTCAAAAGGTGCTCTTAATTATATGGGAGCAGATGTAGTACCTTTACTAGCTAAAGCAGCAGTAGATAGAGCTAGAAATATGGGTTCAGACATTCCAGTGGCTCTACATTTAGATCATGGACCTGATATTGAAACTGTAAAAACTTGTATTGAAGCTGGATTCTCTTCAGTAATGATTGATGGATCTCACTATGATTTTGCAAAAAATATAGAGGTATCAAAAGAAGTAGTAGAATATGCTCATAAATTTGATGTAACAGTAGAAGCTGAGTTAGGAGTTCTAGCTGGTATCGAAGATGATGTTAAAGCTGAAAGCCATACTTACACAAATCCTGATGAAGTAGAAGAATTTGTAAATAAAACAGGAGTTGACTCTTTAGCAATAGCTATAGGAACTTCTCATGGAGCTCATAAATTTAAACCAGGTGAAGATCCTAAATTAAGACTTGATATATTAGAAGAAATCGAGAGAAGAATCCCAGGATTCCCAATTGTACTTCATGGTTCATCAGCTGTACCAAAACAATATACTGATATGATCAAAGAATTTGGTGGAGAAGTTAAAGATGCAATAGGAATACCTAATGCTGAATTAAGAAAAGCTTCTAAATCAGCAGTTGCTAAGATAAATGTAGATACTGATGGAAGACTTGCGTTTACTGCAGCTATAAGAAGAGTTCTAGGAACTACTCCAAAAGAATTTGATCCAAGAAAATATCTTGGAGCTGCAAAAGATGAGATGAAAGCTTACTATAAAACTAAAATAGTAGATGTATTTGGTTCTGAAGGAGCTTATAAAAAAGGAACAAAATAAAAACCTATAATTAAAATAAATGGAAGACAGCAGAAATGCTGTCTTTTTCATATAACAAAAAAATGGCATTTTTATTGTTTTTTAAGATTTATACTACTTATGCTTTACAAAGAAAGACCAATGTATTATAATTATAGGAAAGAAAGTATTAAAAAACGAAAATAGGAGGAATCATGGTAAAGGAAAACAGATTGGTACAAACTTTTATTGACATGGCGAGTATTTCATCACCATCATTAAAAGAGAGAGAAGTTGGAGATTACTTATTGAAAGCTTTAAAAGAACTTGGACTGGAAGCTTATGAAGATAATGCTGGCGAAATCCATGGTGGAAATTGTGGAAATATTATAGGAATATTGAAAGCCCCAGGGAAGAAAAAAGTTCTATTTAGCGCTCATATGGATACTGTACTTCCCTGCGACAAAGTTACACCAATCATTGAGAATGGTATCATCAAAAGTGATGGAACATCTGTTCTTGGTGGAGATGATAAAGGCGGAATAGCTGCAATCCTTGAAATGATCAATGTGATAAAGGAAAATAATCTTGAGCACCCAGAAATAATAGTTGTATTTTCTATAGCAGAAGAAATAGGACTACGTGGAGCAAGAGTTTTTGATATAGAAAAGTATTCACCAGATTATTCATTTATTCTTGACTCAAGTGGTAAGCCTGGAGTAGCAATTGTTCAAGCTCCTTATTCAGCAAAAGGTGAAATGAAAATAATAGGGAAACCAGCTCATGCAGGAATAGCTCCTGAAAATGGAATAAACGCTCTAACTGTTGCTTCGCATGCTATAACTAAGATAAGATTGGGAAGAATAGACAGTGAAACAACTTCTAATATAGGGATAGTAAGAGGAGGAGAAGCTGTGAATATAGTAATGCCTGAACTTTCTCTAATGTATGAAGCAAGAAGTTTTCAAGGAGATAAGCTAGATAATCTTTTAAAGGAAACTAATGACATATTTGCTGCTACAGCAAAAGAATTTGGAGCAGAATTTATTAATGATGTCAAGAAAGGATATGATGGATTTACATTAGATTCTGAATCAGAAATATTAAAATGTTTTGCTAAAGCTTGTGCAAATGTTGGTTTAGAATGCACACAAAAATCTTCTGGTGGAGGAAGTGATGCTAATGTTTATAATGCAAAAGGTTTTAAAGCAGTAAATCTTGCAGTAGGAATGAGTAAAGTTCATACTAAGGAAGAATTTATTGAAATAAAAGATATGGTAGATACAGCAAAATTAATTCTTGAAGTTTCAAAGGAATTATCTAAATGATAAGAAAAGATAAGTCCTCTAGCAAGAAGAATAAAATATTGTTTTTGTTTATAGGGATTATACTGCTCCTCTTTTTCTTTAGAGGAGCTCTTAATCATATTATAGATGGAATAGGATATCTTTTTTTTCCAGTCCAAAAATCAATCTATAATACTGGAAATTATTTTAAAGAAACTTCATATGCTGTTACAGAATATAAACATATCTTAGAAGAAAACAAGAGGCTGAAAACTGAAAATGTAAAATTAGATATGGCTATGGAATTTAATGTAACCCTTGCTGAAGAGAATGAAAGACTAAAAAAACTTTTAGAAATGAAAGGGGAAAGTCAAAAAGACTTGAGAGTAGCAAGAGTTAATTTTAGAACTCCAAGTAATCTTTATGAAAGATTTTATATAGATTTAGGAAAAAATGATGGTATGGAAAAAGATATGATTGTACTATCTGGTAAAAATTTAATAGGAAAAATAGGAAAAGTTTATGATGATTATTCAATGGTAGATATGATTACAGGAGAAAATTTCAATATAAGCACTTTGACTGAAAATAATATGCTAGGAATAGCTAAAGGAAGTAATGAAGGAAATGGAGAGCTCTATTTTGAACCAAATACTTTTGAAAATACAATAAAATCAGGAGAAAAAGTATACACTTCAGGTATCAGTGACATATATCCAAAAGGATTGTATATTGGGTATATTTCAGATATAAATGAAGATGAGAGTGAAATATTTAGAAGTATTAAAATAAAAACTGATATAGATGTATTAAATCTTAATGAAGTTTTGGTCATTATACCAAAGGAGAAAGAATGAAAAAGTGGATTTTAACAGTTTTTCTTTTGATATTTTTTACAGCTTTTTCATCAGAAAAAAGAATTTCAGATATTAAAAATCTAGCTTTTTCTACTCAAGAGATTCTTGTAGTAAATGGAAAAGAAAGAGAAACAAAGTATGATATAAAATTTCAAGTTCCAGATAAAATAAAAAAAGAAATTACATTTCCAGAATTAAATAAAGGGGAACTTTATATCTATAATAAAAATGAAAAAACGATTTATCTTCCTATTTTTCATCAAATTACTCATGAAAAAATAAGTAATGATGAGAATAGAATAATAGAAGTTATAAATTATATTTTTGAAAAAGAAAAAAAAGATATCAATTTTAGAAAAAAGTATTATAATAGTGAGATAAAAGAAATATCTCTTGATGATGGAGTAAAAATAAAGTTTGATAAATTTGAAAAAATAAATGGGTATATTCTTCCAGTTTCTTTTGAACTTTTTGATGATGAAATTAAAATTGGAATTATTAATATAAAAAATTATCAGATTAATCCTGAATTTGATGGGAAGGAATTTGTGCTGGAATAATGAAGTTTTTTGATAGTAATGGAATAGTTATAAATAAAAAAGATTTTGGAGAAGCAGACAGATATATAACTATTTTTACAGAAACATTTGGAAAAGTAAATGTTATTGTAAAGGGCATAAGGAAAAGTAAGAGAAGAGAGCAAAGTTCTACTGATATATTAGCTTTATCAAAATTTACTTTTTATAAAAAAGGAGAGAATTTTATACTTTCTAATTTAATTACAATAGATTCATTCAGTGAGATAAAAGAAAATATAGATGTGTTAGGAATAGGGTTATATATAACTTCTGTATTAAATTCAATTCTTGTAGATAATAATAGAAAGAAAGAATTATTTTCACTCACTCTAAAAACTTTAAACTTTTTAAAAAAGAGTAATGATGAAAAAAAAAATTATATATTAACAGCCTTTTATCTTTTTAAAGTTATCAAAGATGAGGGACTGGGGTTTTCATTTGGGGAAGGGTATTGTTTTTCTTTTGAAAGAAGTACTTTTTTAATAGAGGGGACAGAAGGATTTTTCAAAATATCTCCTGGGGAAAAAGAGATAGTAGAGAAATTTATGAATGGAAAAGTAAAAAGTATTATTGAAGAAGAATACAGTATTAAAGAAATAAAAAATATAATATTGCTTTTTGAAAGATATTTAAACTTTCATTTAGGAATAGAGCTAAAATTAAAAAATTATTTAATGGGGGTAGAGAATGATTAATATAGTAAAGATTACTGATTACATGTCAGAAGACTTAATATCTCTTAATCTAAAGTCAAAAAATAAAGAAGATGTTTTATTGGAGCTTGCTGAACTTATTGGAGTATCTCCTGATGTGAATAATACAGGAAATGCTATATATAAAGCATTAGTAGAAAGAGAAAAATTAGGTAGTACAGGAATTGGAAAAGGAGTTGCTATTCCCCATGCCAAAACTGATGCTGCTGAAAAATTAACAATAGCATTTGGTATTAGTAATGAAAAAATAGATTTTAAGGCTTTGGATAATGAGAATGTAAATTTATTCTTTGTATTTGCTTCACCTGTGAAAGATAGCCAGGTATATTTAAAAGTTTTAGCAAGAATATCAAGATTAATAAGAGAAGAAAGTTTTAGAAATGAACTGCTTGCTTGTAAAACTCCTAAAGAAGTTTTAGAATGTATAAATAATAAAGAATCAATATAGGTGGTAAAAATGAAATGTCCATTTTGTAATTCTGAAGATACAAAAGTAGTAGATAGCCGTTCTTTTATGGATGGATATTCAATAAAAAGACGTCGTGAGTGCATAAAATGCGAAAAGAGATTCACTACTTTTGAAAAAGTAGAGGAAACTCCTTTGTATATAGTGAAAAAGGATAAAAGACGAGATAAATTTGATAGAAATAAGCTTATGAGAGGACTTGTAGCAGCTACAGTTAAAAGAAACATAAGTAGAGAAAGTCTTGAAACTTTTGTGCTTGAAATAGAAAAAACTATCCAAAATTCACTGAGAGGGGAAATTACAACTCAAGAATTAGGAGAAATGGTAATGGAAAGATTGAAGAGCATAGATCAAGTGGCATATGTAAGATTTGCTTCAGTATATAAAGAATTTAATGATATAAAATCATTTATAGAAATTGTAGAAAACATAAATAAAGATAATGATAAAAAAGATTAGAAGCAGGTGAAATAATGAGAATACTTTTTATGGGAACTCCTGAATTTGCAGTTCCTTGTTTTGATGTATTAAACTCAGAATATGAGATAATAGGTGCTTTTACTAAAGTAGATAAACCAAATATGAGAGGGAAAAAAATAAAATTTACTCCTGTGAAAGAATATGCTTTAGAGAATAATATACCTGTATATCAACCAAACAGTTTAAAAACTGAAGAAATACAGAAAACTATTAAAGATTTAAATCCAGATTTAATAGTAGTAGTAGCTTATGGTAAGCTACTTCCTAAAGAAATAATAGATATTCCTAAATATGGAGTGATAAATGTTCATTCTTCACTTCTTCCAAAATATAGGGGAGCAGCACCTATTAATGCAGCTTTGATACATGGAGAAAAGGAATCAGGAGTAACTATAATGTATATTGCTGAAGAATTAGATGCTGGAGATATAATTTCTAGTGTTTCAACTGAAATAAAAGATGAGGACAATTTCTTAACTCTTCATGACAGATTGAAAGAGTTAGGGGCAGAAGCTCTTCTGAAAGCAGTAAAACTTATAGAAAGAGGAGAAGCTCCACGAATTCCTCAAAACCATTCAGAGGCAACTTTTGTGAAACCTTTTAAAAAAGAGGACTGTAAAATAGATTGGAATAAGACTGAAAGAGAGATATTTAATTTTGTGAGAGGAATGAATCCTTTTCCAAGTGCTTATACAAATTTCAATGATAAAATATTTAAAATATATGGAGTAAAAGAAAATTTTAAAAGTTATGATGATGGAGCAGTTGGAGAAGTAGTGGATATAAAAAAAGGTGAAGGAGTCATTGTAAAGACTGGAGATGGAAGTGTTATATTAACAGAAGTAAAACCTGAAAATAAAAAACTTTTAAGAGGGGTCGATATTATAAATGGAAATGTCCTTAAAAAAGGAGATAAATTGAATTAACTGCACAACTGGAAGGAGAAACTATGATATTAGATGGAAAAAGCATCTCTTCTCAAATAAAAGAAGAGCTTAAAAAAGAATTACTAGAAATAAAAAATAAAACTGGTCTTGTACCTGGATTTGCAATAATAATGGTTGGTGAAAATCCAGCATCAAAAATATATGTAAATTCTAAAATAAAAGGTTGTAAAGAGATAGGAATAGAATGTTTTCCACATTTTCTTCCAGAAGATGTAAGTGAGAAAAAGTTATTGGAAACAATAGATGAATTAAATAAAGATTCTAATATAGATGGAATGCTTGTACAACTTCCACTTCCAAAGCATATAGATGAAAGTAAAGTTATACAGAAAATTGCTTTAGAAAAAGATGTAGATGGATTTAAGCCAGAAAATTTAGGATTGCTTTTTTTAGGAAATAAAACTTCATTAAAACCATGTACTCCATTGGGAATAATGGAATTATTGAAAAAATATTCAATAGAGCTACAAGGAAAAGATGTAACTATTATAGGAAGAAGTAATATAGTAGGGAAACCTATGGCAGGATTTTTTATAAATGCTGGGGCAACTGTAACTGTGTGTAACAGTAAAACAAAAAATTTAAAAGAAAAAACGAAAAATGCAGATATACTTGTAGTAGCAATTGGAGTTGCAAAATTTATAACAGAGGATATGGTAAAAAATGGAGCAGTAGTTATAGATGTTGGAATAAATAGAACTGCAGATGGACTTTTTGGAGATGTGGATTTTAAAGAAGTTGAAAAGAAAGCATCATACATAACTCCAGTTCCAGGAGGAGTTGGACCAATGACTGTTGCAATGCTTTTCCATAATACAGTGCAGGCTTTTAAAAATAATAGAGGGATATAAAAATATACTTAAAGATGTGGAGGGAAAAGATAGATGAACGAAAAGGAAAAAAGAGAATATTATATCGTTGACAAAAGAATACTACCTAACTCTATTCAGAGTGTAATTAAAGTTAATGATTTAGTACAGCATAGTAAAATTTCTAAGTATGAAGCAATTAAAAAAGTAGGGATAAGTAGAAGTACATATTATAAATATAAAGATTTTATTAAACCTTTTTTTGAAAGTGGAAAAGATAAAGTATTTAGTATTCATATGTCACTTGTAGATAAGCCAGGTATCCTTGCAAAAGTTTTAGAAATAATAGCTACTGAAGATATGAATATACTTACAATAATACAAAATATTGCTATAGATGGGATTGCTAAATCAACTATTTCACTTCAAACTACTGAAAATATGCTTAGAAAAATAGAAGGTATGTTAGAGAGAATATCAGAAGTTGATGGAGTAAAAGATTTAAGAATAATAGGAAGTAACTAATTTGGAGGAAAAAATGAAAATTGATTTAAAAACTATAAAAGATTTGGCAGAAAATATTGATAAGTATAATTTAAATGAAGTAGTTATAGAAAGTGAAGGTGCAAAGGTAACATTAAAAAAAGAAATACCTGTGCCAGTAGAAACAGTAGTAACAGCTCCTAGAGGAGTAATAGTACAAAATGTAGAAGAAGTAACAGTAGAGAAAACTGTAGAAGTTACAGCAGAGCCAGAAGAAATGGAAACAATAAATTCTCCAATGGTAGGAACTTTTTATAAATCTTCAGCTCCAGGAAATCCAGCATTTGTAACAGAGGGACAAACAGTTTCAGCAGGAGATACATTATGTATAATAGAGGCAATGAAACTTATGAATGAGGTTAAATCACATAAAAATTGTACAATAGTAAAAGTTTTAGTGGAAGATGGCCAACTTGTTAAGAAAGGTGACAAATTATTTTCTGTAAAATAAAGCCAGATTCTTTCTGGTTTTTATTTTTTTTAAATGAAATTTGACTTTTTTGTGGTATAAATATATAATAAAAGGCATTTTTGCAAATCTTCTATAAAATTTATAAAATTCAAATATAAAAAAAGATTGTATCTTAGAGATAAACTGAAGTTATGTTGTTTTTTGATAAATTATATGGTAAGATTATATCACATGGAGGTGTTTTATGAAAAAAGTTAAAGATGTATATAATAAGAATATAGTCACAATAGGAAAAGATACTCTTCTTGGAGATATTATTTTTATAATGAAGAACCAAGGGTTTGGAAAGCTTCCTGTAGTAGAAGGTGACAAAGTAATTGGTGTAGTAACAAGAGAAGATATACTTATAAAACAAGGAAAAACTCCATTACCTCCAGTTATTGCATTTTGGGAAGTAATGATAGCTCTTCCTAACAGCAAAGGATATAAAGAAAGTTTAAAAAAATTTATTTCATTTAAAGTAGAAGATATTATGCAGAAGGATTTTTATGCTGCTGATTTAAATGATGAATTAGAAGATGTAGTAACAAATATGCTCAACAAAGGATATAATTATGTTTTAGTAATGGAAAATGAAAAATTAGTTGGAATAGTCACAAAGAGTGATTTAATAAATAAATGTTATTAGTTTAAAAAATAAGGAAGGTGTATGAGTAAAAGTGGACACGTACCAAAATGTTGTGTTACTTGTGTTTTTAATTTTGTTATCAGGATTTTTTTCAGCTTCAGAAACTGCTTTGACAGCATTTAGAAGTATACATTTAGAAAAGTTGGAAGATGGAAAGCATAATAAGCAAGTAAATCTTTTAAAAAAATGGTTAAAAAATCCTAATGAAATGCTTACAGGGTTGTTGTTGGGAAATAATATAGTTAATATACTTGCGTCTTCAATAGCAACTATAGTTACTATTCAATTTATGGGAACTTCGAGCAAATCAGTTGCTGTTGCAACTATTGGAATGACAGTTGTCATATTAGTATTTGGAGAAATAACTCCTAAAATAATAGCTAAAAATCATTCATTAAAGATAGCAGGAGTGGTTATAGTTATTGTTTATTGGTTTAGCTTTTTTACAAAACCATTAATAAAAATATTGATATGGATATCAAAGTTCATAGGAAGACTTCTCGGAATAGAACTAGAAGATGAAACATTGATGATAACAGAAGAAGATATAATTTCTTTTGTAAATGTAGGAGAAGCTGAAGGTGTAATAGAAGAAGATGAAAAAGAAATGATTCATTCTATAGTAGGATTCGGAGAAACTTCTGCTAAAGAGGTCATGACACCTAGAACAGCAATGCTTGCATTTGAAGGAAATAAAACTATAGACGATATCTGGTATGAAATGGTGGATAATGGTTTTTCTAGGATACCAGTATATGAAGATACTATTGATAATATACTGGGAGTACTTTATATAAAAGATATAATGAATTGTATAAAAGATGGAAATACAAATGTTCCTATAAAAAACTTTATAAGACCAGGATATTTTGTTCCTGAAACTAAATCTATTATAGAGATATTAAAAGAGTTCAAAGCACTCAAAGTACATATAGCACTAGTATTAGATGAGTATGGAGGAATAGTAGGACTTTTAACTATAGAAGATCTAATAGAAGAAATAGTTGGTGAAATACGTGATGAGTTTGATACTGAAGAGGAAGAGTTTATTACACAAATAGATGAAAATAGTTATGAAGTAGATGCTATGATAGATATAGAAACTCTAGATAAAGAACTATGTTTAAACCTTCCAGAATCTGATGATTATGAAAGTCTTGGGGGATTGATTGTTACTGAATTAGGAAGATTAGCTACTATTGGAGATGAACTTAAATTCAATGGAGTTAAACTAAAGGTATTGGAAATAAATAAAATGAGAGTATCTAAGGTTCTAATAGAAAAGGAGCAACAGTCTGATGACTAAACATATAAAAAGTTATTTTTATGCAGGACTATTTTCTCTTCTCCCATTAGTTTTGACACTGTATATATTTAATTGGGTGATGAGTTTAGTAATGATAGTTTTAAATGACTCATTTGTAACAAAAGTAATAAAAGAGATTATTTTAAATCTGGTAGGAGAAGAGGATTATTTATTTTATTTTCAGGTTCTTACATATATATTATCATTAGTTACAATGGTAGTATTTATTTGCTTTGTAGGACTTACTTTAAAAATGGTATTTTTTGCAAAGATAGCCAAAAAGGCAAAAGCTTTTTTGGCAAAAATTCCTTTTATAAATCAAATATATTCTACAATAAGCCAGATAATAGATGTTATTACTTCTGATAGATCAAAAACATATCAAAAGGTAGTAGCAATAGAATATCCTAGAAAAGGAGTTTATAGTATAGGATTTTTAACATCTGAAAGCAATCCTGCTCTAGAAGAAGTGACAGGAATAGAGAAAATGTGTAACATTTTTATTCCAACTTCACCAAACCCAACTTCTGGAATGTTTATAGCTATAAATATAAAAGATGTAAAAATATTGGATATAAAAGTTGATGATGCAGTTAAGATGATAATATCTGGAGGAGTTATTTTACCAGAAAAGTATTTAGAAGAAAAAAACGAGAAACAGAAAGAACAGGAGCAGAGAATAGTAGAATGAAAAAAATATTTTTTCTGTTAGGAATATTGCTTTTAGGTGGATGCTCTGGAGCAGATAAAAAAGAAAAGAATCTTATTCAAGATGATTATGCCTTTATAAGAGGAGTAAACTTTTATCATAAAGGAAAGAAAAAAGAAGCTTTAAAAGAGTATGAACAAATATATAAAAATAATTCAAAAAATCTTATGGTAATGAAAGAAATGGCTGTAGTAAATTGTGAGTTAGGAAACAGAGAGGCAGCTATTTATTATCTAGAAGAAGCTTATAAAATAGCTCCAAATGATGAAAGTGTTTTAAAAAATTTAGCTAGTATCTATTATAAGGATAAACAATTTGAAAGAGCAGAAAAGTATTTAAATATGTTTCCCAAAAATTCAAAAGATAATATTATTTTGAAACTTAGAGGATATATAGCTTATGAAAACAATGACTATAAAAAATCATATAATTATTTAAAAGAAGTACAAGAGGAAAGATATGATGCAAGATTATATCATACCCTTAAAAATAATCTTATGAAACTGAATAAAAAAGAAAAGCTCTATTTTTTATTAAATGAAAAATATGAAGACTATAAAAATGAAAAAGATTATATAATATTGTATTGTAATACTTTATCGAATATATTTTCTGAGTATAATTTAGCTGCAAAGATATTGATAAGATACATATCAGAGTATGGTGGAGATGATGAACTTTTCTTTATACTCTCAAAATTGTATTTTGAGAATGGAGAAGAAGAAAAGGCATTTAATTCATTTAAATTAATTTCAGATAATTATAAATATAAATCAGAATATATAGAGCTTGAAAAAAAATTAAATAAAAACAGCGTAGATAATTAATGGGGTGAGATAGAATGGATTTGAAAAATTATGTAGCAACTGTATTGGATTTTCCAAAAAAAGGGATTGTATTTAGAGATATAACACCTTTGATGAATAGTGGAGAAGCATATAAAGAAGCTACTGATCAAATTGTAAATTTTGCTAAAGAACATAATATAGATGTAGTAGTTGGGCCAGAGGCTAGAGGATTTATTTTTGGTTGTCCAGTTTCATATTCTTTAGGAATAGGTTTTGTTCCAGTTAGAAAACCAGGAAAACTTCCAAGAGAAGTTATAGAGTATTCATATGATCTTGAATATGGATCAAATGTCTTATGTATGCATAAGGATTCTATTAAACCTGGACAAAGAGTTTTGATAATAGATGACTTATTGGCAACAGGTGGAACAATAGAAGCTGTTATAAAATTAGTTGAATCTCTAGGAGGAATAGTTGCGGGACTAGCATTTTTAATTGAACTTGAAGAGTTGAAAGGGATGGAAAAGCTTAAAAATTATCCTGTATTGACTTTGATGAAATATTAGAATAGCAAAAGCCTGACTCAGAATTTATTTGTTTTGGTTGGGTTTTTTTATTTTAGGTTCTTTTAAAATGAAATTACATTATAGAAAAGAGGAAATATATGAACTATTGGGAAGAAATTGTAAATCAGATAAATAAGAATAATTTAAAAGTAGATCTGGAGAAAATCAAACTAGCTCTGTATTTTGCTGAAGAGTGCCATGAAGGTCAATATAGAAAATCTGGAGAAGACTATATCATGCACCCTGTAGAAGTTACAAAAATTCTAATAGACATGAAAATGGATACAGATACTATTGTAGCAGGAATACTTCATGATATAGTTGAAGATACATTGATAACTTTAGCAGATATCAAGTACAACTTTGGAGATACAGTAGCAACACTTGTTGATGGAGTTACAAAATTAAAAAGCCTTCCTAATGGTACTAAAAAGCAAGATGAAAATATAAGAAAAATGATTCTTGCTATGGCACAAAATCTTAGAGTTATAATAATTAAACTTTCTGACAGGCTTCATAATATGAGAACATTAAAATATATGAAACCTGAAAAACAGATAGCAATATCACAGGAAACTTTAGATATATATGCTCCTCTTGCACATAGATTAGGGATAGCAAAAATAAAATGGGAACTTGAAGATTTATGCCTTCGTTATCTAAAGCCAGAGGAATATGAGCATATCAAATCTTTAATAGACAGTAAAAGAAATGAAAGAAGTGAATATGTAGAGAGTTTTATAAAAACTATAGTAAAGCTTTTACATGACACAGGTATTAAAGGTAATGTAAAGGGAAGATTTAAACATTTTTATAGTATATATAAAAAAATGTATGAAAAAGGAAAAGAATTTGATGATATATATGATCTTATGGGAGTACGTATAATCGTTGATACAGAAGGTGAATGCTATAATACTCTTGGAGTGATACACAGCCATTTCAAACCTGTTCCTGGAAGATTTAAAGATTATATAGCAGTACCAAAATCAAATAATTATCAATCTATACATACAACAATAGTTGGACCACAAGGAAAATTTATTGAAATACAAATAAGAACAGAAGAGATGGACAGGGTAGCTGAGGAAGGGATAGCAGCTCACTGGAGTTATAAAGAAAAAACAAAAGTTACAAAAGGAGATCAAGTATATGGCTGGCTTAGAAATATACTAGAACTTCAAAATGAAGCAGAAGATACACAAGATTTTATTAAAAGTGTAACCGAAGATATAATGAATGAAACAGTTTTTGTATTTTCTCCAAAAGGAGATATACTAGAACTTCCTCAAGGTTCTACACCTTTGGATTTTGCTTTTGCAATACATACACAAATAGGTTGTAAATGTGTAGGAGCCAAGGTTAATGGTAAGATAGTTACACTTGATTATAAACTACAGAATGGAGATAGAGTAGAGATAATTACTGCTAAAAATTCAAAGGGACCTGCAAAGGACTGGTTAGATATAGTAGTTACTCATGGGGCAAAAAGTAAAATTAGAAAACTGCTTAAAGAGCAGATAATGGATGAAACTATAAAAAATGGTAGAGAAAATCTTGAAAGAGAATTAGGAAAATTAGGAATATCTCTAAAAGAAATGGAAGAGGACCCTATCATTAAAAAACATATGGAAAAGAATAATATCAGTAATCTAGATGATTTTTATTATCATGTAGGAGAAAAGAGAAGTAAAATAGATATTATTATAAAAAAACTTAGAACAAGAATAGAAAAAGAGAGAGCTATTTCCAATATTGATATTGATGAGCTTATGGAAAAAAAGAAAGAGAAAGAAAAAAGCACTTCAGGTAAAAATGATTTTGGAATAGTGATTGATGGAGTAAACAATACTCTTATAAGATTTGCAAGATGTTGTACCCCACTTCCTGGAGATGAAATAACTGGTTATGTTACAAAGCTTACAGGAATAACAGTTCATCGTAAAGACTGTAAAAATTTAAAAAGTATGATAGAGCATGATCCTTCCAGAGAAATAGAAGTAGCATGGGATAAATCTCTAATAGAAAAGAAAGTTAATAAATATAAATTTACATTTAATGTTCTTGTTTATGATAAACCAAATATACTTTTAGATCTTATTAATACAATAGCAAATCATAAAATACATCTTGTTTCTGTAAATTCAAATGAAATAAATAAAAATGGAGAAAAACTCATAAATATAAAATTGACTATTGAGATAAGTGATAAAAGTGAATATAAATATTTATTAAATAATATATTAAAATTAAAAAATGTAATATCAGTAGACAGATAGTATAAGATAGGAGAAAATATGACAATTAAATTACCTGTTACATATGAACTGGTAAAAAAGCAGGGTAAGGCCAGAGCAGGAAAAATAACAACTCCACATGGAGAAATAGAAACGCCTGTATTTATGCCCGTTGGAACACAGGCAACAGTAAAAACAATGACACCAGAAGAACTTGAAACTATTGGAGCTGAAATAATACTTGGGAATACATATCATCTTTATTTAAGACCAAGTGATGAGTTAATAGCGAAATTTGGAGGACTCCATAAATTTATGAACTGGAATAAACCTATACTTACAGATAGTGGTGGATTTCAAGTATTCAGTCTTGGAGCTTTAAGGAAAATTACAGAAGAGGGAGTAAAGTTTAGTTCACATATTGATGGATCAAAACATTTTCTTTCACCTGAAAAATCAATAGAGATACAAAATAATCTAGGGTCTGATATAGTAATGCTTTTTGATGAATGCCCTCCAGGGTTATCAACAAGAGAGTATATAATTCCATCTATTGAAAGAACTACAAGATGGGCCAAAAGATGTATAGAGGCTCATAAAAGACCTGATGAACAAGGATTATTTGCAATTGTTCAGGGAGGTGTATATGAAGACCTCAGGGATAAAAGTTTAAATGAACTTATGGAAATGGACAATAGTTTTTCAGGTTATGCAATAGGTGGACTTGCTGTAGGAGAGCCTAGAGAAGATATGTATAGAATACTTCATCATATAGTAGAGAGATGTCCAGAAGAGAAGCCAAGATATCTAATGGGAGTAGGAGAGCCTCTTGATATGTTGGAAGCTGTGGAAGCTGGAATAGATATGATGGATTGTGTACAGCCTAGTAGAATTGGAAGACATGGAACTGTATTTACAAAATATGGAAGACTTGTTATAAAAAATGCTTCTTATGCTGAAGATGATAGACCACTTGATGAAGATTGTGATTGTTATGTATGTAGAAACTATACAAGAGGATATATAAGACATTTATTTAAGGCTGAGGAGATTCTTGGGCAAAGACTAGCTACATATCATAATCTGTATTTTCTTTTGAAATTAATGAAGAATGCTAGGAAAGCTATATTAGCAGATAAGTTTGAAGAATATAAAAATGATTTTGTAAAAAACTATACTTTAGGAAAAGAGTCTGAATGGATTAAACCTAAAAAAATAATTGAAAAGTAAAAAAATAGATAAAATAAAAGATAATAGTATTAGGTAAATTATATTAAAAATTTGAAAATTTTTTAGTATCTGATACTTTATTTTATAAAAAATGCTGATAAAAAGAGAAGCAAAATCTCTTATATCAGCATTTTTTATATTTAAATTATTTTAAATTTCTATCATTTATTTGATATAAAAAATATGTTTTTACATATTGTTTTATTACAAAATATCAAAATTTTAAATTTATGTTATAGAAAGTTATGATTTATAGAAATTGTTTCACACGCTCTTTTTACTTAACTTTGGATAGCACTGGTAAAGAAATTTTTAACTCTATCATAAGACTTTTCATCTCCTATGAAATAGAGAATATCTCCTTCTTGAAAGACAGTTTGTGGTCCTGGTGAGAGAATAGTTTTTTCACCATGTTTAATAGCAAATATAGTAGCTCCAGTATGATTCCAAAACATCACTTCAGCACTTGTTTTTCCAATAAAATTCATACTTGGAGTAATACGTATAGCAAGAGGTGTAAATGGATTTACAGCTTCAAATTTATCTGTAATTTCTAAAAGTTTTGTTATGCTGTTTAAAAGTTTTTCATTTTCTTTTTTTTGCCTTTTTATCCAGTCGTGAATCTCTTTTTTTATACTATCAATTGTTTGACTTTCTCCATATTGTTCCATATATCTGATAGCGTTTTCAATAGATTTTATCTCTATTCCACTTCCTTTTGATATGTTTAATATATCAAACTCTTTTAAAATATATACAGATTTACGAATAGTTTCAGGAGAAACCCTGTACTCAGAAGCCAGAGTAGACCTTCCAGAAAGTTTTTCTCCAAGACTGTATTTTCCATTTATTATTTTTTTAGCTATATCAATAGCTATTTTTTGATATACAGGAACTTCATCAATAATCTCATTTTTCATTTTAACCCACCTTGAGATATAGTTTTTAATTAATTATACAATGTTTTTTTCAAAAATAATAGAGGAGAATAACTTAAATGCTTAAGTTACTCTCCTCTAATCAAAATTTTTAGCATTATTTAATAAGGTTATTCAATTTTTTTATAAAATCTACAGGATTTTCTATTTGGAATCCCTCTAAAATTAAAGCTTCAGTATATAGTACATCAAGAAGATCATTGAAAGTTTCTGTATTTTCAGAATTTTGAAGCTTTTTAAATACAGGATGTTCTGGATTTAAAGCAAGTATTTTTTCAGCTTTTACTCCTTCATTTCCAGGTATTTGAGAAAGAACTTTCTCCATTTCTAAAGAAACACTTCCTTTTGCCAGAAGAGAAGAAGCAGCTTTTCCTAAATCATTGCTAAGTTCAACATCAACTATTTTATTTGATAGAGCTTCTTTTATTTTATCAAGAAGAGTTTTATTTTCTTCTGAAAGTTTTTTAATTTCTTCCTCTTTTTCTTTACTATCATCAATTTTAAAATCTGAATCATTGATAGATTTAAATGATTTACCATCATATTCCATCATAGTTTTTAGGGCGAATTCATCTATTTTATCTGTAAGAAGAAGAACTTCCATTCCTTTTTCTTTTAATGCTTCCATTTTAGGAAGAGAAGTAACAGTAGCTAAATCTTCTCCTACTACATAAAGGATTTCTTTTCTATCTCCCATACGTTCTACATATTCTTTTAAAGTAACGTACTTTTCATCAAGAGAACTTCTGAAGATAAGGAGATTTTGAAGTTTATCTTTATTCATTCCAAACATATCATGGATACCAAACTTTATATTTCTTCCAAAAGCTTCCCAGAATTCTATATACTTATCTCTATCAGTTTTTAGAAGTTTTTCAAATTCACTTATTATTTTCTTTTCAAGGTTTCTAGAAATAGCCTGAAGTTCACTATTTTGTTGTAGAATTTCTCTTGATATATTAAGAGAAAGATTGTCACAATCTACAAGCCCTTTAATAAAGCTAAAATATTCAGGAATCAATTCATCACATTTATCCATTATAAATACATTTTTAGTATAAAGTTGCAGTCCTTTTTTATAATCTTTTGTATAAAAATCTATAGGAGCTTTTTTAGGAACATATAAAAGTGAAGTATACTCAATATTTCCTTGGATTTTCAAATGAAAATGCATCATAGGGTCTTCCCAATCATGGAAATTTGATTTATAGAATTCATTATAATCTTCATCTTTTAAAGTTGACTTGTCAGTTTTCCATATAGGTTTTGTAGAGTTAATTATTTCATCATTAAAATAAATAGGATATCTTACATAATCAGAGTATTTTTTTACAAGATCTTTAATTTTCCAATCTTCAAGGAAGCTATCATAATCTTCCCCAGCTTTGATAGAAAGAGTTATAGATGTTCCTCTTTTTTCTACTTCAATTTCTTCAATTTCATAAGAACCATCTCCAGAAGATACCCATTTAACTCCTTTATCAGAGTAAGGAGATTTTGTAACAAGAGTAATAGTATCAGCAGCCATAAATCCAGAATAAAATCCTACTCCAAATTGACCAATGATATCTATTTCATCTTTTGAAGTATTCTCTAATTTCTCTTTAAAAGCTTTAGAACCTGATTTAGCTATGGTTCCTATATTCTCTGCTACTTCTTCATAAGTCATTCCAATACCATTATCAGTTATTGTTAATTCTTTTTTGTCTTTATCTACAGATAATGTTATTTTAAAATCTTTATCATCACCTAATATTTCACTGTCAGTGAGAGAGTTAAATTTTAATTTATCAATAGCATCACTTGCATTTGATATAAGTTCTCTTAAAAATATTTCTTTATTTGTATAGATAGAATTTATCATTAAGTTAAGCAATTCTTTTGTTTCTGCCTGAAACACTTTTGACTCTTTTCTCATATTTAAAAATCCTCCTTTTAGCACTCTATAACTAATGTGGCTAATAATTATATACCATAAATCATTTTTCATGTCAATATAAAAATAAAAAAAGTTTTAGAATTTTTTTATTTTTTTAAATTCTAAAACTTAATCTATTTTACAATTTTATACTTATAAATCTATTATGCTAGATTTAAAAAATGAGTGGATAATCCAAAGTAAACTACAAGAGCACAAGCATCTACTATTGTAGTAATCAATGGACTTGCCATAATGGCTGGGTCAAGTTTAAAAGCTTTTGCCATTATAGGAAGAACTCCTCCAACAACTTTAGCTATTACAACTGTAAATAGTAAACTAGCACATACAACTAATGAAATTGTAAGACCAGCTCTGTCTATATAATAAATTCTTAAAAAATTTACAGCAGCTAATGTTATTCCAACTATCAAACTTACTCTGAATTCCTTCCAAAGTATTTTTCCAATATCTTTAAGCTGTATTTCTCCAAGGGCTATTCCTCTGATAATCAAAGTGGAAGACTGTGAACCAGCATTTCCTCCAGTATCCATTAACATAGGAATAAAAGCTGCCAGAATAACAACAGATTGAAGCACTTCTTCATATCTTCTTATGATGGTACCAGTAGCAGTAGCTGAAATCATAAGTACAAGAAGCCATATTATTCTGTGTTTTGCAAGTGAGAACACAGATTCTTTAAGATATTCCTCATCAGATGGATTCATGGCTGCCATCTTTTGAAAGTCTTCTGTATTTTCCTGATCAATTACATCTACAACGTCATCAATAGTAATTATACCAACAAGCCTTCCTTCATTATCAACAACTGGCATAGATGTTAGGTCATATTTTCTGAATTGAGAAGCAATAAATTCTTGGTCATCAGTAGTAATAGCACTAATAACATTAGTTTCCATTGCATCAACTAAAGGAAGTATATCATCTAAAAAAATAAGACTTTTTAATGAAATAAATCCAACAAGCTTTCTTTGATTATCAATAATATAGCATATATCAATGGTTTCGTTATCAATACCTACTTTTTTTATGTGATTTAAAGCCTGTCCAATATTCATATCGCTCTTTAGAGAAACATATTCCACTGTCATTACACTACCAGCACTATTTTCAGGATATTTAAGAAACTGGTTGATTAATTTTCTTGTGTCTGGGGAAGTATTCTGCAATATTTTATCAACAACATTTGCAGGCATTTCTTCAATAAAGTCCACAGTATCATCAATGAACATTTCATCAATTATATGACGTATTTCTTCGTCTGTTATATTTTCAACAATTTCTTGTTGTTTCTCTGAAGAAAGATATGAAAATACTTCTGCTGAAGTATCTTTAGGAAGAATTCTAAATATTTTAAGACTTTGTTCTTTAGTAAGATCCTCAAAAAGTTCGGCAATATCTACTGGATTTTCTTCCATAAGTGATTCTTTCAATTTTGCTAATTGATTATTTTTTAGGAAAAACAAAACATTTTCCATATTCCACCTCCATTTCTAAAAATTTTGTTACACATATAAGGGTAGCATTTTCTTAGAAAAAACGCAATATTTGTTTATAAAAAAATTTAATATCTAAACAGAAAACTTTTAATTATGCTGTAAATATTGTATAATAATTAAGATAGAGAGAGTTTAGGAGGATAAAAGTGAATGTAAAGCAAAGGGCCATTGGTCTTATACAGGAAGTTGAAAATGGAAAATATTCCAATATAGCTTTGAATGAATATTTTAAAGAAAATATTCTAAATAGAAAGGAAAGAGGCTTTATAACAGAACTTTTTTATGGTGTAATAAGAAAAAAAATATTTTTAGATTATGAAATAAATAAAAGAGTAAGCTCAATAAAAAAAGATTGGATAAGAAATCTGCTTAGAATATCAATATATCAGATTACATTTATGAAGAGCGATAATAAAGGAGTGGTATGGGAAGCTTCTGAATTAGCTAAGAAAAAATTTGGTGTGCCAGTAGGTAAATTTGTAAATGGAGTCTTAAGAGGATACTTAAGAGAAATGGACAATGATATAAAAGAGTTGAGAGAAACAGATAAGTTAGATATTCTTTTATCATATCCAAGATGGTTCTATGAGAAAATAAAAGAGGAATATGGGGAGAATGCAGAATTATTTTTAGAATCACTAAAAAAAATACCTTATATAAGCTTTAGAGTGAATACTTTAAAATATAGTGAAAAAGAATTTGAAAAATTGCTATTGGATAAGGATATAGAAATAATAAAAAAAGTAGATACAGTATATTATTTAGATTCAGGAATTTTACTATATAGTAATGAATTTAAAGATGGGAAAATAATAGTACAAGATGCCTCATCTTATCTTTCTGCCAAAAATTTAAATCCAAATGAGCAAGATTTGGTTTTAGATACATGTAGTGCACCTGGAGGAAAGACAGCAGTACTAGGTGAATTGATGGGGAATAAAGGAGAAATTTTAGCTCTAGATATTTATCCTCATAAATTAAAGTTAATAGAAGAAAATTGTAAAAAATTAGGAATAGATATAGTAAAACCTATAAAAATGGACGCAAGAAAATTAAATCAACAAGGGAAAAAGTTTGATAAGATATTAGTAGATGCTCCTTGCAGTGGATATGGTGTACTTAGAAAGAAACCTGAGGCTATATATAATAAAACTCCTGAAAATATAGAATTACTATCAGAATTACAATTTGAAATACTTGAGTCAGCTTCGCAAGTCCTTAAAGATGATGGAGAACTGGTATATAGTACCTGTACCATTTTAAAAGAGGAAAATACAGAGAATATAAAGAGATTTTTAGAAAAATATCCAGAGTTTGAAACAGCAGAAGTGTATATTCCAGAAAATGTAAAAGGGACTTATGACGAAGCTGGTGGATTTACAATAGATTATAATGAAGATATTTTAGATGGATTCTATATTGCAAAAATCAGAAAAAAGAGGTAAAAAATGTTAGAAGAATTAAAGGAAGCCAATGAATATATAGCAGGAAAAATCAAAGAAAAAGATGAATTGATTCTTGAGATGGAAGCATATGCTCAAGAATATAATGTTCCAATTGTAACAAAAGAGGTAGCTGAATATTTAAGATTTTTAGTAAGCAGTTACAAAATTAAAAATATTTTGGAGATAGGGACTGCCATTGGTTATTCAGGCATACTTATGGCTAAAGAAATTAAAGAGAATAATGGAAAACTCTATACTATTGAAATAGATGAAGAAAGATACAATCTTGCTCAAGAAAATTTTAAAAAATCTGGATTGAGTAATATTATCTCTATTAAAGGAGATGCACTGGAAGAGGTAAAAAAAATAAATGATACATTTGATTTCATATTTATAGATGCTTCAAAAGGACATTATATGGAATTTTTTGAAGATTCATATAAATTATTGAATGAAGGTGGAATAATCTTTATTGATAATATAATGTTTAGGGGATATCTATATAAAGAATATCCGAAAAGATTCAAGACTATTGTAAAAAGGCTGGATAGTTTTATAGATTATCTTTATAAAAGAGATGATAGATTTGTACTTCTTCCTTTTGGAGATGGTGTAGGTCTTTGTTTTAAAGAAGCAAAAAATATTAAAGAATAAAATTATGAGGTTATAAAAAATTAAATAATGACTGAGCAATTACTAAATAGATAACATAATTATTTTAAATTAATATTAGGGAAATGAAAAAGCATGATTATTCACTTAATCATGCTTTTAGTTTTATATTAATGTAGAAAGAATAGAAGCCTTGGAAACTATTCCCATAAGTTCACCATTATCAATAACTGCAATAGGGAACTTAGTGTTTGCTGCAATAGGGAGAATGTCATTTATCAATGCATCTGAAGATGTAGTTGGAATTTCATTGAATATATAATCAGATAGAAATCCATTTTCGTTTCTACATTTTAGAGCATTATCAATAGTTATTATTCCTAAAAATTTCATATGATTATCAATAACATAAGCACTTGAAACTCTATTGCTTTTCATTTCACGAATAGCAATTCCTGCTCCCTCTTTTAGACGAATTATACAAGAGGGATTGAACATTATTTGTTTTACACTTATAACTTTAGTTTTATCAGCACTATCAATAAATTGGCGAACATAATCATCAGCTGGGTTAGCAGACATATTTTCTGGTGTATCTAATTGAATAAGCCTTGAATCTTTCATGATTGCAACTTTGTCACCAAGTTTAAAAGCTTCATTTATGTCATGAGTAATAAATATTATTGTTTTCTTTAATTTTTTTTGTATTGATAATAATTCAAACTGCATGTCGCTACGGACCAAGGGATCAAGAGCTGAAAATGGTTCATCCATAAGAAGAATCTCAGGATCATTAGCTAGGGCTCTGGCAATTCCAACTCTTTGTTTCATTCCACCAGAGAGGCTATTGATATTTGCATGTTCTAACCCTTCAAGACCTACCATTTTTAATACTTCCATAGCTTTCTTTTCTCTCTCTTCTTTTGAAATTCCTTTTATTTCAAGACCATATTCAATATTATTTATAACATCTCTATGTGACATCAAACCGAAATTTTGAAATACCATTGAAATTTTATTTCTTCTAAAATCTGTAAGCTCTTTTTGAGAAAATTTTCCAATATCTTTACCATCAAATAGGATAGTACCAGATGTTGGATTATGAAGCCTATTTAAACAACGAATAACTGTAGATTTACCAGAACCAGAAAGACCAATTATGACAAAAATCTCTCCCTGTTTAACATCAAAGGACATATCCCATATAGCAGAAGTTACCCCAGTTTTTTTAAAAACTTCATTTTTTTCAGCGCCAGCTTTAAGCATTTTTACAGCTTCATTTTTATTCAAACCATAAAGTTTTGTTAAATTTTTTACACTTAAAATATATCTATCTTCGTTGCTATTTTCTATATTTTTGTTCATTATTTTTTCTTCACCTCACTTCTAGTAATCCATGCTTGAGTAATACGATCCATCAAGATAGCAACTATAACAACAGCAGTACCTGCAACAAGACCACGTCCTATCTCAATACGATTTACTCCTATGAGAACTTCCATACCTAGACCACTAGCACCAATCATAGAACATGTAACAACCATAGCCATAGCCATCATTAATGTTTGATTTACACCAGTCATAATAGTTGGAAGAGCTTGAGGTATTTGTACTTTCCAGAGTGTTTGAAATTTTGTAGAACCAAATGCCCGTGCAGCCTCTACCACTTCTTTATCTACTTGTCTGATACCATGACTTGTAAGTCTTATAACAGGAACAATAGCATATATTGTAGTGGCAATAACTGCAGGAGCTTTTCCAAGTCCAAAGAAAAGAACTGCAGGAATAAGATAAACAAAGACAGGCATTGTTTGCATAGTATCAAGTATAGGTCTTACAAAACCATTTATTTTATCATTACCAGAAATTAATATACCTATTGGAAATCCTAATAAAAGAGAAATAAAAACTGCAGCAAGAACAATAGAAAGTGTATCATTCATTAAATCCCAAAGACCAATTATTCCTATGAAAAAGAGCATACAGCTATAAAGGATACCATTTCTCAATTTTCCTGTAAGTTTCCAACCAGCAAGAAATACAAATAAAACAAGTACCCACCATGGAATAAAATTAAGTATGGTTAATATACCACCTATTAATCCATTTAAAATATTTTTTATAATATTAAAGAACCCACTAAATTGAACACTGAAATTTTTAACAGTTCTATCTATAAGAGCGACATCGATATTCAGTTTAAATGGGAAATTAAAAATCCAATTCATAATATCCTCCTATATTAATTTAAAGCTTTTCTTACAGCTGCTGCTTTGTCAGCAGTCAACCATTGATCTATTAAATTGTCATTATTTTTAAGAAACCATTTAGCAGTTGCATTGTAGTTATCTCCAGTTTCCTGCATATGTGCTAAAGCCTCTGAAGTTAATTTGCTTGAAGTATGATATTTACTTAGAAAATCAGCAATTTCAGGAGCTTTTTCTTTAAACTTATTACTTGCTGCAATAGTTACCTTTACAGATGGACAAGCAGTTTTTCCTTCAAAATATTTTTCAGAATTATAAGGCTCATCTTCTAAAAGAATAAAATCATATTTACCTAATAACCAAGTTGGTTCCCAATAATAACCTACAATTGGTTCCTTTTTTTCATATGCAGCTGTGAAAGCAGCAGATAATGCAGCATCAGAACCTGGTCTAAAATATACAAAATCTTTATCTAGTCCATAAGCTTCATATTTTTTATACATAATATTATCTATTTCCCAACCAGGAATAGCACCATAAATACGTCCTTTTTCAGGATTTTCACTATCTTTAAAAAGCTTCTTATATTTAGGCAAATCTTTTACAGATTTTAAATCAGGAGCCATGTTCTCTATTACATATCTAGGAACATAAATTCCTTGTTTATTATCATCAAAGTTGGTACCTAATTCTTGGAAAAGACCTGCTTTTAAATCAGGATAGTAACTAGGAATATTATCAGTCCATTCTTCCATATGTATATCTATTTCTCCACTTTTAATAGCTTCGTGTAAAATAGGTGTAGAACCAGGAACTTCACTCCAAGTATAACCAAATGCATTTTCTATAATAAAACCAGCAACAGCATTATGAACTTTGTTACTGTCCCAACCTGCATCAGCAAAACGAACTTCTTTTTTATCATTTCCACCACAACCTATGAATGCCAAAGTAAGAAAACCAGTGATAATGAAAGTGAATATTTTTTTCTTCATAATAAAACCTCCTGTTATGAAATAAAATATATAGTTAATTTATTATTCGACTGTAACTTAAAAATTCTTTTTTAAAGTAACAACTTTATTTTATAACTAAGTTGTTACTTATGTCAAGATTTTTTTGTAAAAGTATGTTATAATAAAAAGGTATAAAGTTAGTACCAATGAGGAGGAAGAACTATAAAAAAGATATTTGTAATTGGATTTTTAGCTGCACTCATAGGTGCAAAATTTTATTTTCAAAATGAAGGAAAGGGAAAAGAAAATCATAATAAAGAAGATATAAAAATAGAAAAACAAGATAAGAAAGAAGGAGAAAAGATGGAAAAGAAAATTTTAAAAAGGGAAGATATAGATAAAAAATATAAATGGAATCTGGAAGAATATTATCCTAATTGGGAAGCTTGGGATAGAGAACTTGAACAAACTAAAGAATTAATGAAAAAAGTTCCTGAATATAAAGGAAAAATAAAATATAGTTCTGAGAAATTTACAGAAATGATTCAGTTAGAAGAAAAGATAGGAAGAACAATAGAAAAATTATATATATATCCATATATGTTAAAAGATATTAATTCAAAAGATGAAACTGCTTCAATAAAATTACAGGAAATAATGGCAATACTTACAGAATACTCTGTATCTACTTCTTGGATGACACCTGAAATATTGGAAATACCAAAAGAAACAATGGAAAAGTGGATAGAAAAAAATTCAATTCTACAAGAACATGAATTCAGTTTAATGGAAATATATAGATTGCAGGGACATGTATTAGATGAAGGAAAAGAGAAACTTTTATCTTACTATGGTCAATATATGGGAGCTCCAGATGATATATATGGGGAACTTTCTATTTCAGATATAAAATGGAATGAAGTAGAACTTTCAGATGGATATAAGGGACCTATAACTAATGGTATTTATTCAAAAGTTTTATCTACTAATAGAAATCAAGAAGATAGAAAAAAAGCTTTTGAAGCTTTATATGGCTCATATAATGTTAATAAAAATACTTATGGAGCTATATATAGATCATTGTTACAAAGAGATGTAGCTGCTTCAAAGGCTAGAAATTATAATTCAACATTAGACAAAGCTTTGGAACCTAAAAATGTACCGAATGAAGTATTTGAAACATTATTAAAATCTGCAATAGACAATAATGCACCACTTCAAAGATATGTAAAACTTAGACAGAAAGCTTTAGGCTTGGAAAGTTATCATTATTATGATAATAGTATAAATATTGTTGATTATAATAAGGAATTTTCATATGACATAGCAAAAGAAATGGTATTAAATTCAGTAGCTCCTCTTGGGAAGGATTATACTGAAAAAATGAATAAAGCCCTTAGTGAAGGGTGGATAGATGTATATGAAACTGAAAATAAAAGAAGTGGAGCTTATTCTATAGGAATTTATGATGTTCATCCTTATATGCTGTTAAATTACCAATCTACTATGGACGATGTATTTACATTAGCACATGAACTTGGCCATACAATGCATACAATTCTTTCAAATGAAAATCAGCCTTATGCATCTTCTAATTATACAATATTTGTAGCTGAGGTAGCTTCTACATTTAATGAAAGACTTATGCTTGATTATATGATAAATAACAGTAATGATTCAAAAGAGAAAATAGCATTATTGGAGCAAGCTTTAGGAAACATAGTAGGTACTTTCTATATTCAGACTTTGTTTGCTAATTATGAATATCAAGCTCATAAATTAGTTGAAGAAGGAAAAGCAGTGACTCCAGATGTTTTAAGTGGAATAATGGAAAATTTATTCAAAGAGTATTTTGGAGAAACTCTTACTATGGACGAATTACAGAAGATAGTTTGGGCAAGAATACCACATTTCTATAATTCACCATATTATGTATATCAGTATGCAACAAGTTTTGCATCATCAGCAAATTTATATGATAGAATAACTAATGAAAAATATGGAATAGAAGAGAGAGGAGCAGCAGCTTCTGCTTATCTTGAACTATTGAAATCTGGTGGAAATGATCACCCAATGAATCAATTAAAAAAAGCTGGAGTTGATTTAGAAAAAGAAGAAAGTTTTCATGCAGTAGCAAAAGAATTTGATAGACTTTTGGATCAATTAGAAAAAGAACTTGAAAATTTAGAAAATAATAAATAAACTAGCTATTAAAAAAGAATTATTATATTTTTTTAATAGCTCAAGTAAAATGTTGGAAATATACTGACATTGTATTTTAAAAGGATTGGTTCCTGTATTTAAGTAGGAACCAATCCTTTTAATTTTCATTATAAATTTCACTTCTTTGCTCACTGGTTAATTTAGACATAAAAAAACTGTACCCCAAATCTTATCTCTAAAATTTGGGTACAGTAAAAATCATCAATTGCAACAACCATTTCCTATTCTTGAATAAAACTATTTACTACCATTCCAATTGCAACTAAGATTATTCCAATGATACCCAATACTGTTGGAATATTATCATTAAAAATAAAAACTCCACCTAAAAGAGTAAAAATAAGTTCTCCAACTTGAGTAGATTCTATAACAGCAAGTTTATGACTATCTCCTTTGACTATATCAGTAGCTTTAAAAAACATTATAGTGGCAATGACACCAGAGGAAACAGCAACAATAAGAGATTGAATAATTTGGTTATGACTGGGAATTCCAGTTTGGTTTACTCCAAGAATTACAATAATTATCCAAAATGGAATACTGCACATTGTCATTCCAAATACTCTTTGGAGTGTGTTTAATCTATTATTACATAGTTCCATCATTTTACGATTTCCTAAAGGATAGGAAAATGCTGCAAAAAGGACAGGAACTACTACTAGTATACTATCGATAAGAGATATTTTTCTAGCTTCTTCAGAAAGCATGAGAAATATACCAATTAATATTATAAGAGAAACAAGCAGGAATTTTTTAGGAATATGATTTTTTATTTTTTTCCCATCAATTATTGTGTAGAAAAGTGGCGACATTAGAGCACCTGCTATTATAGTTAGTTGCCAAGTTCCAGCTACTAGCCATGAAGCTCCATATGCTGAAGCAAAACTTAAGGGAGCATAAAAGAATCCAAAACCTACAGTACTCCATATGAACCATTGAATAGGATTTTTTTTGATATCTTCTATAACTGGAAATAATTGTTTTTTTGCTGTTACTATAAAAAATAAAATTGGGAGCATAAAAAGATATCGTAAAGATGAACTCCAATACCAGCTTCCTCCTCCAATATTCATCTGTCTATTAAGGACAAATGTAAAGGAGAAGAAAAAAGAGGCTCCTATACCAAATAAAAGTGCTTTTTTCATTTCTTTCTCCTAATGAAAATTTAGTTTAAAATAAGTTCTATTTTATCTATTCTATTTTCTTTTATATTTTTTATTTTAAATATAATATTATTTACTTTTATTTCTTTGTTAAGAAATGTGTCATCAGGTATTTCACCTAATAAATTTATCAAATATCCAGATATAGTATTATGATTTTTAGAAATAATATTTATATCAAGGTTCTCTATGAGATTATCAATAGAATAAAGCCCATCAATTAAATAAGTATGATTGTCAATTTTTTCTAGTTTTGGCTCACTATCATCATATTCATCATCAATATTTCCCATTACTTCTTCTACCAGATCTTCCATAGTAACTATACCAGAAAAACCTCCATATTCATCTATAAGTATAGCAATATATTTTTTAGATTTCTGCATTTCTTTAAATAATGTATCAATATTTTTGCTTTCTGGAACAAGGTAAGGTTTATGAAGTATAGAACGAATGTCTATATTTTCAAATCCTTTATTTCTTGCTTCTAAAATGAGGTCTTTTATATAAAGAATACCAATAATATTATCGATATCTTCTTCATATACAGGTATTCTTGAATGTTTAGTTGCTAATAATTCATCCAAATATTCATTGATTGGAACATCAATCTTAATTGAATAAACATCTGTCCTGGGAATCATTATTTCTGAAGCCAGAATATCATCAAATTCAAATATAGAATTTATCATCTCTTTTTCAGTTTCATTAAATATACCATTTGCCTGCCCAGCTTCTATCATAGATTTTATTTCTTCTTTAGAAATATTTTCTTCAAGATTCTCAGCTTTCATCCCTAAAATCTGTAAAATAAAATTTGTAGAAAGAGATAAAAACTTAATGAAAGGTGAAGTAAGTTTTGAAATAAATAAAATAGGTTTTACAGTAAATAAACTTATAGTTTCAGCTTTTTGTAAAGCAATACGTTTAGGAACAAGTTCACCAAAAACTAAAGTAAAAAATGAAAGAATAATAGTAACCAAAACAATTGCTATGGTTTCTCCATAAGGAATTCCTAACTTTGTCATAATGACACTTAAAGGATATGAAAAACTGGTAGCAGCAGAAGCACTCGCCAAAAAACCAGAAAGTGTTATTGCTACCTGAATAGTAGATAAAAACCTTGTAGGCTCCTTTAATAGTTCCTGAAGAAGAAGAGCATTTTTATTACCATCTTCTGCAAAAATTTTTATCTTGTTTTTATTTACTGAAACAGTTGCCATTTCTGCACCAGCAAAGAAAGCATTTGCAATAGTTAAAATTAAAAGAAATAATAATTGTGATATGATATTGGTCGCACCTGGTAATTCATCCATAAAAAAAATCCTCCTAAATAATCAATTTAAATTAAGAGGATTTTATCAAATTTAATAGTAAATGTCAAAATATATTTATAAAATTTATATAAGAATATAGTTAGAATTTTTTAAGATTTCTATTGCTTTATCAAACTTATCCGATTTTAAAAGGATATAATCAGTATTATATGTAGAAACAGCAAATATACTTATTCCATTTTCAGCAAGAATAGTAGATATTTTAGCAAGTATTCCAATCAATGAAAAATCTAAAACTCCTTCTATTCTAAAACCTTTCCAGTTGTTGTCACATTCAATATATTCTTTAGGAACATACTTGGTAGAACATACCAATGAAAGTTCTTCATCAGTTTTTCCAATAAAAACAAATTCATCTTCATAGTTTATATCATTTAGATTTTTTATTTTGCAAATAGAAAAGTCATTGGATAAAATTTTTAAGTTCATAAATCCTCCTTATAGAAAAAATAATGCAATACCAAAAACAGAAACAAATGCTCCTAAAATTTCTCTCATCTTAACTTTTTCTTTAAAAACAATTATAGAAATAGGAATTACTATAATTGGGCTAATAGAAGAAAAAGTAGAAGCAACTCCTGCATTTATTAAATTAAAAGCAGAAATTAAAAAAGTAATACCAACAGTAGCAGTAACGGTTCCTAATAAAATAAGACCCATAAGTTTTTTATCTGCAAGAGAAAAAAAGATTCTTCCCCATTTCTTTTTAAATGTGAGATAAAATAGAAATACTCCCATAGCACAAATCATTCTTATTTGCGTTGAGGAACTGGGATCATATCCTTTTGCCCCAATTTTTGTAAATATATTACCAAGAGCTTCCAAAATAACTGCTGTAGTAATGAAAGCTATTCCTTTTGGAGAAAGTTTTTTATCTTCAGGATTTTCACTTTTAGGTTTTAAAACAACCATAAGCACACCTGAACATGTTATAAACATAGCAAGAGTTTGAGTAAATGTAAGGGATTCACCAAGAAATAAAAATCCAAATAATCCAACAATAAGTGGAGTCATAGTCATAAAAAGCATACATATTCTTGCTCCTATAAGAATATAAGATTCATATAAAAACATATCTCCAAGAAAAAGTCCGATTATTCCAGAAATACTCAAAAAAGTCCAGTTATGAATTGTAGAGTCAGTAGGAAAGAAGACTCCTCTTGTAAAGAAGGTAGCAGCTCCTAACATAATTATTCCCATAATAAGTCTAATTACATTGACTGTTATACTGTCAGCTTTCTTAGAAGCTGCTTCAAAAAATATGGAGCTGAAAGCCCAACCAAAAGCTGTTATCAAAGCATAGAGTTCCCCAAGGTAATTCATTTTATCCTCCTATTTTTATTTGTTAAAATACATTATAGTATATTTTTATTAAAATAAAAAGAGAAATAAAAAAAGAATCTGATAATTAAAACCAGATTCTTTAATTTTATTAGATTAACCTATCATTTTACTAAATTCAATGAACACTCCAGGTCCGATTGGTAATCCAAACACAAACCAAATTGTAAGAAGTATAGTCCATCCAATTAAGAAGCAAATTGAGAATGGAAGCATCATTGAAATAAGAGTTCCCATACCAGAATCTTTATCATATTTTTGCATGAAAGCAACTATCATTGCAAAATAAGACATTAATGGAGAAATAATATTTGTTGATGAATCTCCAATTCTATAAGCAGCTTGAGTAAATTCTGGCGAGTAATTAAGTTCCATAAGCATTGGAACAAACACAGGAGCCATGATTGCCCATTTAGCAGAAGCAGATCCCATAAACAAATTAATGAATGCAGTGAACAGAACAAATCCTAAGATTAATGGTAATCCTGTAAATCCTATTGATTTTAAAGTATCAGCACCTTTAACAGCAAGGATAGTTCCTAAGTTAGTATATCCAAAATATGCTATAAATTGAGAAGCTGTAAATGCAAGGGCCATATATCCACCCATTCCAGCAAGAGCTTTACCCATAAGTTTAGCAACATCTTTATCACTTTTTAAAGTTTTAGCTGTAAATCCATAAGCTAATCCAGGAAGTAAGAAGAAGAACATCATTGCTGGAATAAGTCCAGAAGAAGTCCAAGCTTTTAAGCTTCCATCAACTTTTAATATAGCATTACTTGGTAGAGTAAGAACTAACATAATTGCAATGTAAGCAAGAACAACTAGTCCAGCAGCTCTCAACCCTTTTCTTTCAAGGTCAGTTAATTCTTTCATATCATGATCGACATCGCCATGGTAAGGTCCAAGTCTAGGTTCAACTATTTTTTCAGTAATAATAGTACCTAAAGCAGTAATGATAAATGTAGAAACAAACATGAAATAATAGTTAGCAGTTGCAGCAACAAAGTAGTCATGTCTTATAAGTTTTGCAGCCTCTGTAGTAATACCACCAAGTAATGGGTCAGTAGTTCCTAATAAAAGGTTGGCAGAGAATCCTCCAGATACTCCAGCAAATGCAGCAGCCAATCCAGCCAATGGATGTCTTCCAAACGAAAGGAATATAACTGCTCCTAATGGAACAAGAACAACATATCCAGCATCAGAAGCAACATTAGACATAACTCCAGCAAAAACAACTATAGCAGTTATAGCTCTTCTTGGAGTTCCCATAACGACTTTTTTGATAGTAGAAGACATAAGTCCACTTCCTTCACAAACCCCAATACCAATAATACCTACAAGAACTGTACCTAATGGAGCAAATCCTGTAAAGTTTTTAACCATAGAATTAAATATGTATCTAATACCAGCAGCATTAGTTAAAGATTTAACTGTAACAGTTATCTCTTCAAAGTTTCCAGTTTTTTTATTTAAAGCATTGTATGTAGCTGACACACCCATTTTTTCAGTAATTCCTGAAACTATAATAATAGTTAAACAGAATAGTACAAAAAGTGTAACTGGGTGTGGTAGCTTGTTTCCACCAACCTCAATGAAATCAAGAAACTTATTAAAAAAGCCTTTTTTTTCTTGTTTAATTTGACTCATAAAATCCTCCCTAAATTTTTTCTTATTTTTTGATATCAATATTCACTACTTATATTATTTAACAAATTGTGTATATTTGAAATCAAAAGTCATTATCTGAACAAATTATACATTAGAATGATATTAAAATCAATTTGAAATTACTTATGGAAATAATATATATTATATATCCTTTAAAGAAATTGAGTATATAAGAACTTGATTAATAGGAAAAAATAGAATAAAACAATAAAAAAATAATACAAATAGATAATTAAAAAATGAAAAAGAAAATTTTAATTAGCAGGCAAGTATGAGATTAAGAGAAGTTAGTTTTATATTTTTATGAATAAATAAAAAGTAATTAAAAAGAAAATTTGATAAAGTTTGACACTAATGTGCTGAACTGTTATTATAAAGTTGTAAGGAATAAAATATGGAGGTAGGTGTGGCACAGTGAAATTTTTAAAATTTTTAAAAAAATTTATTTTAGGAACAATCTTATTTGTAATAAAAGAAATATTTTCTTTTTTTATAAAAGCTTTTTTATTTCTTGTGGTAATATTTTCAATAGGAGCTTTTTTTGCAAAAACAGCATTAGAAAAGGATAAAGTGACTATCGAAAAAGGAAGTTATGTAGAAATAGATTTGTCAAAAGAATACAAGGAAAAGGGAAAAAATCTACCAGAATTTTTAAAAGGGCAAGATACTAATTTCTTTTCAATGTTAAGAGCTTTCGATTCCATAGAAAGAGATGGTAATATTAAAGGTGTAGTATTGAAGCTTGATAATCTATCTCTTGATAGTGCTCAAATAGAAGAAGTTGGGAAAAAAATAGATAATTTGAAAAAAAGTAAAAAAGAAGTATACTCATATATGACAATGGTTAATAATAGAAATTATTCATTAGCCATAAAAAGTAATCAGATTTTCATGCCTCCTACAATGAGTGCTCCTGTTAATATTACTGGATATTATGGAGAACTTATGTATTATAAGCTTTTAGCAGATAGATTAGGAATAGAATTTAATGTTATTCATGTTGGAGATTATAAAGCTTATGGAGAAAATTTAATAAAAGAACATATCTCAAAGGAATATAAAGAAAATATTGAGAGAATGTATAATAGAAAATATAATAATTTTGTAAATAACATAGCAGTTGAGAGGAAAGTAAATCATGATTTTATTAATGAAAAGATTCTTAATGGAGATTTAATGGTTTCAGAGCCAAATCAAATGAAAAAATTAAATCTAGTAGATGAATTTATGTATTACGATCAACTTAAACAGGTTATTGGAGAAAAGAAGTTTCTTTCTTTTGAAGATTATAATACTTTTTTATCAAAAGATAATATTTTGGGAATAACAGAAAATAAAAAGAAAGATAAAATAGCAGTAATATATGCTGAAGGAACTATATTTATGGATAGTACTTCAGGAGGAATTTCAGGAAATGTAACTCCAAATGTAATGATAGAAGAAATAAATAAAGCACTAAAAGACGATACTGTAAAGGGGATAGTTTTAAGAATAAATTCTCTAGGAGGATCAGCATTAGCAGCCAATATAATAAGTAATAAAATAGTTGAGGCAAATGGAATTAAGCCAATATATGTTTCAATTGGTGGAGTTGGAGCATCAGGAGGGTATTATATAGCATCAGTGACAGAAAAGATATATGCTGATAAAGATAGTCTTACGGGTTCTATAGGAGTTGTAAGTATTATTCCAAATATAAAGAAAATGTTAGGGAATGTGTCAATAAATGTAGATGAAGTTAAGAAAGGTGAATATTCAGATATTTATTCTATGGTAAAAGATTTTGATAAGGATAAAAGAGATAAACTTTATGCTTCAAATTTAAAAGTATACAATGAATTTTTAGATACAGTATCTTTTGGAAGAAAGCTTAATAGACAACATGTAGAAAGAATAGCTCAAGGGAAAGTGTGGCTTGGAGAAGAGGCATTGGAATTAGGATTAGTAGATGAAATAGGAGGATTGGAAAATGCAATAAAAGGTCTTGCTGGAGATCTTAAATTAATAGATTATGAAATAGTAGAAATTATGAATGCACCTAATTATAATTCAATTTTAAAGAAATATGTACCAGCAGTAAAAATATTAGAAAAATATGATTCTTTTATTTTAGATAAAGAGCTCTATTTTAAGCCTATATACTATTTTCCTTATGATGTAAACTTATAGGTTGAAAAAGTAGGTTATATTATGATATAATCAATCGTAAAGAACAAAAACTTTAGGAGGAAAAAGACAATGGTAAGAAAATTAAAGGGTGGAAGAACAGCTAATGGAGCTTCAAACCAAATGGATATATTAAAACAAGCTCAATCAATGCAACAACAAATGATGGTTGTTCAAGAGGGGCTTAAAGAAAAAGAATTAACAGCTTCAGTTGGTGGAGGGGCTGTTACAGTAAAAGTTAATGGACAAAAAGAATTATTAGAAGTTAAATTAAGTGATGAAATAGTTAAAGAAGCTATTGAAGATAAAGAGATGCTTGAAGATCTTATCCTTTCAGCTGTCAAGGAAGCAATGAGACAGGCTGATGAATTAGCAGAAGCTGAAATGGGAAAAGTAACAGGTGGAATCAACATTCCAGGATTATTTTAATATTAAGTATAAAGGGACTGAAAACTTCAGTCTCTTTTTTAATATATTTGGAAATTCTAAAACTTTAAAATAATAAAAATATTAAGTAAAAATTGAAATAAGTAAAGTAGAGAAGGTTTGAAAAATAAAAAATGAAATAGAAAATTATAGATATCTTTGCAACAAAAAGTAAAATTACCCTATAGAGAAATAGCAGATAATTAAAGGATAAAAAATTAGAAATTAAGATAAAATATGGAATTGAGAAAATCTTATTTGAAATTATCTATTTTATTTGAAGTTATTTTATGGTATGATTTAAATGTATTATTAACTTATTAAGGAGGAAAAAAATGGGTTCATTTATTGTATTTTTACTATTTGTATTTATTATAGTACTAATAGCTTTTCATGTAAGAATAGTGCCTCAATCAAGAGCTTATGTTATAGAAAGACTTGGAGGATATAAGGAAACTTGGAATGTTGGAATAAATTTTCTTGTTCCCTTTATTGACAGAGTAGCTAAAAGAGTTTCTTTGAAAGAGCAGGTTATTGATTTTAAACCTCAGCCTGTTATAACAAAAGATAATGTAACTATGCAGATAGACTCTGTAATATATTTTCAAATTACAGATCCAAAGTTATATACATATGGAGTAGAAAATCCTATGAATGCTATTGAGAATCTTACTGCTACTACTCTTAGAAATATAATAGGAGATATGGAGCTTGATTCTACTTTAACTTCAAGAGATACTATCAATACTGAGATGAGAGCTATTCTTGATGAAGCTACAGATCCATGGGGAATGAAAATAAATAGAGTTGAGTTAAAAAATATAATTCCACCTAGAGAAATTCAAGACGCAATGGAAAGACAAATGAAAGCTGAAAGAGAAAGAAGAGAGGCTATATTAAGAGCAGAAGGACAAAAAAAATCAGCTGTTCTTGTAGCAGAAGGAGAAAAAGAATCTCAAATTTTAAGAGCAGAAGCAGAAAAACAGTCAGCTATATTGAGAGCAGAAGGGCAAAAAGAAGTTGCTATAAAAGAAGCTCAAGGTAAAGCAGAGGCAATATTATCAATACAGAGAGCAGAAGCAGAAGCGATTAAATTATTAAAAGAAGCAGATGCAAGTAAAGAAGTACTTATGATTAAAGGAATGGAAACATTTAGTAAAGTTGCAGATGGAAAATCTACTAAGATAATTATTCCATCAGAACTTCAAAATTTAACTACATTCAGTACTTTGTTTGGAGAATTTAAAGAAAAAGATAAGTAATATTTTATTAATTTAAGATATATTTGAGAGGTTGTTACATTTTCAAATAGCTTAAATCAAAAATATTGAAAAAAAGGAGTTGTTCAAATAGATGATTAAAAATCATCAATTTGTAATAACCCCTTTTTTAGTTTCTTAAATATTTAATTAAATATTATCAAATTCTAAAATAGCTTTTACTGTAATTACTTTTACTTTTGATGTATCAAAAGTACTATCCATACTGCACTTGTTACAGCTGCTACAACTTCCACCACTACAGCAACTAGAGGAACAACCTGTTTTAGGGCTTCTAGCTTCATATTCCTTATATGATTCCAAGTATCCATTTTTTTCAAGAGAATTATAAGCAGCTGCAAGTTCCTCTTCATTTATTCCTAAATTTTTCATAATAGCATTGTCACTATAGACAGATGAAGTAAGAAGAAATTTTATAAGTTTTATTTCAATATCAGTCATAATTTTTCCTTTCATAATTTTAAGATATATTTGAATAAATTATATCATATCCTAGACAGAAATTGGAAAAAATATTATAATATTATATCACAAAAGGAGGAGTAGATGAAAAAAGGAGAAATAGCTTTAGAGAGTTTAAGGACTACATACAGAAAAAAGATATGGAGTAAATTTGTAAAAGCCATAAAAGATTTTAATCTTATAGAAGATGGAGATAGAATAGCAGTAGGAGTATCAGGAGGTAAGGACAGCCTTCTTTTATGTAAATTATTTCAAGAAATGAAAAAAGATAGGAGCAAGAATTTTGAAGTGGCTTTTATTTCTATGAATCCAGGGTTTGAAGCTTTGGATATGGAAAAATTTAAAACTAATCTTGAAGAATTAGGAATACCATGTGAAGTTTTTGAGGCTAATGTATGGGAGATTGCATTTAAAGAAGATCCAGAAAGTCCATGTTTTTTATGTGCTAAAATGAGAAGGGGAGTACTTTATAACAGAGTAGAAGAACTTGGATATAATAAACTTGCTCTTGGACATCATTTTGATGATGTAGTTGAAACTACAATGATAAATATGTTTTATGCAGGAACTGTAAAAACAATGATACCAAAAGTAAAATCTACAAGTGGAAAAATGGAGCTTATAAGACCTATGGTATATATAAAAGAAAAAGATATAATAGCATATACTCAAAGAAATGAGATAGAAGCTATGGGATGTGGTTGTCCTGTTGAGTCTGGAAAAACAGATTCAAAAAGAAAAGAGATAAAAAATCTTTTAGCTAAACTAGAAGAACAAAATCCAAATGTAAAACAGAGTATATTTAATTCTATGAAGAATATAAATCTTGACTATGTCATTGGCTATACGAGAGGAAATAAAAATAATGCTGGTAAAATAGAGGAATAATATATGAAAGAAATAATAAAAAAAGAAAATAATATATTAAATTTTATAGAAAATAAAAACTTTAGTAAAACTATATGGAGTCCTGTAGGACGTGCAATGCATAAATATAATATGATAGAAGCAGGAGATAGAATAGCAGTAGGAGTATCAGGGGGAAAGGACAGTTTAACTACTTTAAATGCCTTGGTAAGGATAAAGAAGATAGCAAATTTAGATTTTGAAATTATTCCTATTCACATACACCCTAATACTGATAAAGCTTCTTTTGAAATAATAGAAAAATATTGTGAAAAGCTGGAATTGAAACTTCAAGTGGAACATACAAATTTGAGTGACATGCTTTTTGGAGAAAAGGAAGTAAAAAATCCATGTTTTTTATGTGGAAGAATAAGAAGAGGAATTCTTTACAGGATAATGAAGGAACAAGGCATAAATAAATTAGCTTTAGGGCACCATAAAGATGATATAATAGAAACTTTTCTTATGAATGTTTTTTATCAAGGAAATATGAAAATGATGAAACCTTGTTATCTTTCAGAAGAATATGGAGTTACTGTAATAAGACCACTTGCATTTGTTGAAGAAAAAGATATAATAAGGTATGTAAATAAGTTAGAACTTCCTGTGGTAAAATCTGATTGCCCATATGAAATAAGTGAAAATTCAAGAAGATTAAGAATAAAAAACCTTATAAAAGAAATATCTTTAGAAAATAAAGATGTAAGAAGTGTTATTTTTAATAGTATTAAAGAGTTATTAAATTAGAGCTATACATCAAATGAAATACTAAGGAGGAATTATGAGTTTATTATTGAATATTATATGGTTATTTTTAGGAGGATTGGTTTTGGCATTTGAATGGTTTGTAGCTGGTATTATAAGTACAATACTGATAGTTACAATACCATTTGCAAGAGGATGTTTTGAAATGGCAGCTTCTTGTCTTACTCCCTTTGGAAAAGATGTAGTATTAAAAACTGAATATGGAGAGCCACCAAGACCAATATCAGCATTTTTCTGGATAATATTTTTAGGAATATGGCTGGCTATATCACATATTATAGCCGGAATATTACAGTGTATTACAATAATAGGAATACCAGTAGGGATACAAAACTTTAAACTAGCTAAGATAGCTTTTAATCCTTATAAATATACTTTAGTAGATAGAAGGTTTACAGGCAGAAACTAATAAAGATAATTATCCTTTTTGTATTTTTTAGTAAAATTAGAATATAATTAAATCAGAAGAGAATTTGAATTTTAAAAATAGCATCAAGTAAAAAACTATCTGTTACAACCAGATAGTTTTTTTATAGAAAAAAACTGACAAGAAAGAAATCTTCAAGTCAGCTTTTTTCATATTTTTGTTTTAGGGATACTTAATGGTTATTTTGAAAGTTTTGAAACAGTCTTTATATAAATTTCTGTAGCAGCAAGTACTTGATGAAGATGCCCATATTCATTTGCTCCATGCATATTTCCTCCAGAAGGACCAAAAGTAACTGTAGGAATATTTAATGAATTGGCTAGTATATTAGAATCACAAACTGATTTATCAAATTCAATTCTGATTTCATCACCAGTAACTTCTTTAAATGTTTCTTTTACAGTTTGAACTAATATATGAGCTTCTTCTAGTGCAAATGGTTCCATATATGCTGATTTTCTAGGCTTTAATCTAACATCTACTTTACCAGATAATCCAAGTTTATCAGCAGCTTCTAAAATTTGTTTTTCACAAACTTCATAAGTTTCACCAGGAACAGTATATCTATCTATAAACAACTCACATTTTTCAGGAACTATAAGGGCATTTTTTACTCCACCCTCAATACTTCTGACAACCCAAGTTCCACCACCTAATGTAGGGTGAATTATAGTAGGAAGTTCCTCAATAGCTATAGCTAATTTACTTCCATAGATAAGAGCATTTTCTCCAACATTTGGATAATGACTTGCATGAGCAGCTTTTCCAGATACAGTAACTTCAATACTGTATCTTCCTCTAAATCCAATAGCCATATTATCAAATCTACATTCAGCCATTATAGCCATATCGGCACTTAATCCTTCATTAACTAATTGGTAAGTTCCTTTAGAAAGATTTTCTTCATCTGATACAAATGCAAGAATAAGTTCTCCAGTAAATTTATCTTTATTTTCTGAATAGTACTTTGTAGTAGCAAGAATAGCAGCAAGACCACCCTTCATATCCATAGCGCCAAGCCCATAAGTTTTGTCACCATCTTCAATTGGAGTAAATGGATCAGTATTCCACCCATTTGCTACTTTTACAGTATCTGTATGACCTATTAACATAAGTCTTGGACCAGGTTTTCCACTATCTAAAACAGCATAGACAGAAGGACTTTGTCTTTCTTCATCTCCTTCATAATAACTCATTTTAGGTTCAAGACCAAATTCTTTTAATTTATCAGCAATATATTCAGCAAGTTTAGCTTCTTCTCCTGTAATACTCCTGATTTTTATCATATCATACCAGTACTCTTTGATTAAATTTTCATTTATCATATATTAACCCCCGATTATATTTTATTTTTTCTTAAGGTTTAGTTTAAAAATTTTTATTTTTATTTTTTAAGCACTGATGCTTCTCCTATGTTTGTTATTTATCTCACTTAAAATTGCTGTTTATTATTTATTATTATCAACTTTTTCAATAGTGAATCCTGTAATTATGTAGATAAAAGAAATTATAATACTTAAATAAGTAACTGGAGCATATAAAATAAAGTCCATTGTTTTTACTCCAAGAGTAGTTGCAACAAATACTCCAGTAACACTCCAAGGAACAATAGGTGCAAAACCAGTACCTGTATCTAAAAGTATTCTTGCTAAATTTTTTCTTTTTAACCCATAAGAATCAAATAATCCTCTTACCATCTGTCCAAGAACTGAATAAGTTACATAGTAGCTTCCAGTGATTGTGAAAAATAATGAATGTAGAACAAATACTCCAACCATCATTGATTTACCAGTTTTAGCTACATTAGTTATTTTTTCAAGTAGAATATCAACAACTCCTGCTGTTCTTAGAGGAGCTCCAAATATTGCAGAAGCGATAAGAAGGGCAACTGTACCAAGCATACTGTTTAGTCCACCTCTAATAAGCATCTTATCAACAATAGCTACACCTGTTTTAGTAGTATAACCACTAGAAAGAGCATTAGCTACTTGATTCAGTGTTGTTCCTTGAAATATCATAGCTAAAACACAACCAGCAATAATTCCAATAGTAAACACTGGTAATGTAGGTTTTTTCATTATAATAAGTACTAAAACTAATACAGGTGGAATTAATAATAATGGATTTAATGTAAATGTTTTTTCCAAAGTTCCCATAATAAGTTCATAACTTTCTCCACCAATAACTCCATCTTTATATTGAAGACCAATTACAAAGTACATAACTAATGCAACTATAAATGCAGGTAGAGTTGTTTTAAAAGAATGCTTTATTGCTTCTAAAAGATTAACTTCACAAACGGCTGCTGAAAGAACAGTAGAATCAGACAAAGGTGAAAGTTTATCTCCAAAGATTGCTCCACTTACAACAGCTCCAGCTGTTAAAGGTAAAGAGATACCAAGACCAACAGCAACTCCCATGAAAGCAATACCCACAGTACTAATAGTTCCCCAAGATGTTCCAGCCATAACTGACATTAAAGTACATATTATACATACCATAACTAAGAAAAGACTTGGACTAAGAACTTTCATTCCATAGTATATCATAAGAGGAACAGTTCCAGAAATCATCCATGCTCCAACTAAAACTCCAACAGATAGAACAATAAGAATAGGAACAGCCATAGTAGTAATAGTTTTAACTATGTCACTTTGAATATTAGAATATTCAATTCCAAATATAGTAGAAATTATAACAGTAATAATTCCTCCGAATAATAAAATAATAGCAGTAGGTGCCTTAACTACTTTTATTCCTAATATGATAACGAGTATCGAAATAACAAGAATAAGCATAGCTTGACCAGATGAAACCTTTTTCGCTTGGTTTTCCATAAAGATAACCCCCCATTTTAATTTAATATATGCCCTTTAAAGATTGTATACAACAAATTACATTTTAGAATATTGTATACGATTTCTTAAACAAAGTTTAATAGATAATTATTGATTTGTCAATACTTTTTTTGATATAAATGTATTGTTTTAATTTTTTTTGGTTTATTTTAATATTAAAACTGAATAGCTAAAATACCTAAAAAATTATTTTTTAGCAGAATGAAAAATTATAGTTAAAAATAAAACTGTAATTAAAAATTTTTAAAGATAGTGTTTCATCAATTAAAAATTAATGAAAGTGGTTATAAATGTTTTATTGGACATTCTTATAAAAAACTTCTATTCCAATCGCCTTTAATATGTAATTAGATATGAATGATTGCAGTGATATTTTCTGTATTTTTATCTAAAAAAATTTATTATAAAATTGAGTATTATAGATAAAAGATATCTTTTATAAAATATATTATTTGTATTATTGATGTCTAAAAAAAAATTTATTTTAAAATTTGTAGTTATTATCTATTTTTTAAATCGAATTTAATTTGAAGTCCTAGATTAAAAATAAAAAGTGTGATAAAATTATTATGGGGATAAATAATTTGTGGGTAAATTTTATTAAGGAGTGTAACATATGAAAGAAAATGCTATAGAAGTTATGGATCGAAGAACACTTGTTTTTGAAGCATTAAAAAATGATATTATAAATGGGAATATAAGATTTGGGGAAAAAATAAATGAAAATGAGTATTCTATCAGATATAATATAAGCAGAACACCTTTGAGGGAAGCATTGAGTAAACTAGAAATGATGGGTATAATAGAAAGAGTTCCTTTTAAAGGAGTGTTTTTAAAAAAATTTAATTCAGAGAAAGTAAAAGAAATATACGAAATAAGATTAGAGCTTGAGTATATTATATATAAAGAGATAAAAGAAATAATGACAGATAAGCATATTAAGAAAGTTGAAAAAATTGTTGCTAAGGGTCAAAAATACAACAATAGCAACAATCTTGCAAAATTTTCAGAAACATTAGAAGAATTTGATAATTATCTATATTCTTTATCCAAAAAAGAACTTTCTTTAAAAATACTTTCTGAGCTATCTTTTTATATGAATATATTTAAGAAAACAAATCCTAATATGCAAGAAACAGTTGATGAACATGAAAAAATAATAGAAGCATTAAAAGAAAAAGATGATGAAAAAATATATAAAGCTTTGGAAGAACATTTATATAATGCAGCCAATTATGTTGTGAAAACATTTGATAAAATATCTATTTAAATAAAAAAAGAATGGATTCTATTTCCATTCTTTTTTTACGTTATAGAGAATTTACACCAAATTTTTATTACAAGAAAGTATTGTATACCAAAAAAAATATATTGTATACAAAAAAATATAAGAAATGTATTGTTAGAATATAGAAATTATATTTGTGAAAATCTATTTTTTAAGGTATACATTTATTAATACTTTTGTAAAAAGTATTAATAAATCTACACGGGGGAAATAGAAATGGAAAAATTTTTAATGCTTAGTATTGTAGCTGGCTTATTTGCAATCGGGGATATTTTAGGTGTTGCAACTAAAGCCAAGCTATCATCAGTGTTTATTGCATTGATGGGATTTCTTGTTTTGTTCATGACTGGAGTCATACCTTCTGATTTGATTGCAAAGGCACAGTTAGACAAAGTTGCAACTTTAGCAAGTCCTATATTAGTATTTCATATGGGAAGTATGGTAAATGTAAAACAGTTAATAGAAGAATGGAAAACTGTTTTAATGGCATTTATAGGAATGGTAATAACTTGTATTGCAGTTTTTCTTGTTATGCCAATAGTAGGAAAAGAAGTGGCTATTGTTAGTATTCCTGTGCTAAATGGTGGAATTGTTGCTACTAATATAATGGTAAATGGCGCACTTGAAAAAGGATTTGCAACAGCAGCAGCATTTGGAACATTTGCTTATGCTATTCAAAAATTTGTTGGAACACCACCTGCATCATTTTTTGGTTTAAAAGAAGCAAAAGTCATAATAGCAGACTATAGGTTGAAAAAAGCTGAAGGTGAAAAAATAGTTATCTCTGGGGGAAAAGAGAAAAAAGAGGAAATAAAAAAGGAATGGTATAAAAAATATGATAAGTATTTTACTGTTTATGTATGCTTTGCAGTAACAGCAATTTGTTGTTATTTTGCTTCAATACTTGCTAAATATACAGGAGTAGGAGCAACTATATGGTCACTAGTTTTAGCTGCAACACTTGCATATTTAGGAATAATTCCACCAAGAATTCTTGATAGAGGAAAAATGTCTGGCTTTTTTTCTATGCTGACATTTGCCCAAATTATTCCTTCACTTGCTAAAATAAAATTTGATGACCTTATAGTAATGGGATATTATTTATTAGTTATATTCGGGGCAACAATGATTGGATTGTATATATTTACTCAAATACTTCCAATATGGAAGCTTGTTGGTTCTAAAAATTTAGCTATGGGAATAGTTGTGGCTCAACTTCTGGGATTCCCAGCTACATACCTTATCTGTAATGAAATAGCAACTGCTGTAGCAGAAGATGAGGAAGAACATGAATTTATAATGTCAAAACTTACACCAGCATATGTTGTTGCAGGATTAGCTTCTGTTACTACATTATCGGTAATTGTAGCAGGAGAATTTGTGAAAATGCTTTAATTTTAAAGAAGAGTTTCAGACATATATATAATATAAACATTAGGGAGGAGTAAAATGTTAAAATTTGATTCTACTATTTATCCGTATCCATCAAGAAGAAATGTGATGTACGCTAAAAATGGTATGGTAGCAACTGGATCTCCACTTGCTGCACAAGCTGGACTTGAAATACTTA
>OGJC01000075.1_pt1 | contig 134080 bp, 130 predicted proteins | sample 1571941 | NCBI WGS metagenome assembly OGJC01 (sample SAMEA2582100, study PRJEB24529) | metagenome | biome: Human gut stool | place: China | collected 2011 | reverse complement strand
CTTCCAGTGTTTTACCTTCTAGCACTTTCTTACCAGCAATTTTTACTTTGGTTGCCGGTGCTGGTGTGTATTTGTTGGTGAATGGCTTTTCATCGTCATAGACAACAGTTGATTCAAGGGTGCCTTTACCGTTATCAGTCACTGTAATCGTAGCAGTGATAGTCTTGGTATCATAAGTTACCCCAGGAATATTTCCTACTTTTTCAGCAATCTTATAAGTATAGATTCCAGCAGTAGCAAATGTTAATTCTGAGAACTTAACATTTCCTTCTTTGTCATTCTTAACAGTTTCTTTAACATTGCCATCTTTATCGGTCAAAGTGAACTCGAACTCATCAGCTTTCAACTCACGACCTGTAAGTGTTTTCTTCACTCCAAGACGCATCTTTGCTTTTTCAGCTTTATAAGTATTTACGAATTTCTGAATTCCACCATTATCAATAACAGAAATGGCTCCAGGAGGAAGCAACGAGTCAGAACTTGCGAAATTCGCAAAAGGAGCTATTAAAGCAGAAATCTGATTATAAAGAGGGGTTGCAACAAGTTTACCCTGTCCAGGATCATACACAGAAACGGTGACATGAACACTTCTTGAATCGTGAGTCACACCGTTAATCGTTTGACCAGCATGAGCTTCCACAATAGTGAATTTGTACTGTCCTTCCTTGTCGAAAGGAATATCCTTGAAGACAACATGACCATTGGCATCATTTTTAGCACGTTGAACTTCGGTTCCTTTCTCATCTTTCAAGATGAATTCAAATTCATCTGCTTGAAGAGGAGTCGGACGATTACCAGTCAATTCTTTATCAACGAAGATATCAGTTTTAGTTGGTAATAATTTATATGTATTTGTGACAGTCGTAGCATCTGTTTGATTGGCTGTGTAGCCACTTACGGTAGTGACTGGTTTTTCCTGAGCATCTACTTCTTTAACACTATAAGTGTACTTCTTGGCATTTGCATCTGTCGCAGGAAGATTGGTCCATTCAACAGTTCCATCTGTCTTTGGAACTTCTTTCTTCTCAGCATTAGCTACAGCTTCTTCAGTTCCACCTTCTAATGTACGATACAGTTTGAAATAGAATTTTGGACGGGCATCAGCCTTACCACCAGACCATACTTTCTTAGCCGTTACTTTTGTTTTTGGAACCTCATAAGTGTTGGTTACTTGTGTCTTGTCCGCATTGTAAGATACGACATAGTCACTTGTTCCTCCTACAACCGTTTCTGTATCAGCTAAAGGGAGATTGGTCTGGTCTTGAAGTTCGCGAACAGAATAGACTAACTCTGTGGTTCCATCGACATCGTACTTAGGTAGTTGATTTTTCCACTCGTAAGTGTAAACACCATTGGACTCAGTTACTTCAGGAGTATAGTTCCCTGAGACAGGTTTTGAATCTGCAACAGTTTGTCCTTTCTTATGGACATACAAGCCAAGCTTAACTTCTTTGTAGTCAGTTTTCTTTCCGCCTACCCAAGTCTTGGTTGCTTTAAAATCAACTGTCACACGTTTGTTAGAGATATTGAGGGGAACACCTTTTCCATCTTTCATCTCCACTTCAAATTCTTGACTATTTACCTGATAGCCGGCCGTAGTTTCCGTTTCTTTGACAATATACTTCCCATCATTGAGATGATTTGAAACGGCAATCCCATTCGCATCAGTCCTAACTGTATCGACTAATTGATTAGTAGCTTTATCACGAATTTCAAAAACAACATCTTTCAACTTAACATTTGCATCAGCTTCGTCGAATTTTGTGATTTTGATCTTTCCAGCAATATCAGCAGTAACAGTTGCACCTACAGATTTAACCGTCTTTACATTAAACGTTGCTTCTGTTCTGGTTCCAATACTACCTCCGTATTGTTTCCAAATAAGTTGTGGTTGGTTATCAATCAAGTACTGCGCTGAGTTACTTATCGTTGAAGTATCTGCTGGTGAGGACGTATCATACGTTAAGAAAAAGCTCTTTGTTCCCATATTGGTCGGCATGAGCAATTCAAACCCACGTTTCCCATTGACAAAGGTTAGCAAAGCTTTTTTGTCTGAGTTAGCCTTGTATACCTCCGGATCGGTTGTGATTTCGTATTTATCACCTAAATGTTTAAGAGCAGACGAATTCGTATTCGTCGTCTCAAATTCCGCTTCATGCAGAGAGAAAGTACTTTCTATGTAGCTAGCGAAGGCTCCCTTTGAGACGTCATCTGTAATCTTCACCACATGTCCGGTCATATCTTGCTTAGCGCGATTAATTTTCATTTGAAAATGTGCTCTCGCCTTCTTGTCATCGTTATAACCGTACTTTGTAATAGTTTCTCCAATCACGTCAGTCTTTTCATATTTATTCACTTTATACGTGATGGTCTGTTTTTTACCATCTGGTAAAACATAGGTAACCGTTTTCCCTTCTTTTTGGAGCGTTTCAGTTGCTTCTGCAACAAAGTCCCCACGGATATGTTGTTTCCCCTGAACTGCTTCATTGAAAGTAAAGACAAGACGATGGTTGGCACTTTCTACCTTCACAGTCCCCATCTTTGTATTTGAATTTTTATCGATGAGATCCAGACTACTATCTGTCAAACTCAAGTTATCTGGAGCCTTTACGATGAAGTAATCCCCATCCTTGATTTCATTAGCTGCCACATTGGGAAATGAGAATTTACCTGAATATTTCAATTTCATCGAAGTATCATTTGAACCATGAATTCCTTCAGTCTTGCTTCCTGTGGATGCTATAGTAATCTCCAAGTCCTCGAAATGGGCTTTATTGGTAACGTCAGCAGCAGAAACCCGCTGGACGTTCCAGAAACCTATAACAGTAAAGACCGTGAATAAAGATAAAAAGAAAATTATCCACTTTTTTGTCTTCATAATTAATTTCTCCTTTTTCTAATTTTTTATAAGCTAATAGCATGAATATCAATGCTATACTACAATTACTATTATACTTCAAATCAGTTAAAAAAAACATATCTTTCAAGGAAGTTTTCTTGACAGATTGTCACCCTTTGATTTATTTTTATTATGATAAGAGAAAAGTAATTAAGACTATTTCACGAAACACAACAATAAAAGTGCTATAAAATTCATACAACGAGTAAGTCCACTGGAGATTATGGACTTTTTGAAAGGCCAAAACAATACTAACATTGTTCTTGAGCTCCCGTACTCCAACGCTAAGCTAGAGACTAGTAACAACCTCTTCAAAGTCATCAAGCGAAATGTTTTTAGCTTTTGAAACTTTGATAAGATAAAAAATGCATTTCCACGTTTTATCCACTGGGGTAATCTTCCACCACCTATCATTTAAATTCGGAGCTATATCTGGTAAATTGACTGCCTTTTTAGCCATAACAAAAAAGCCCTTAGCAGGCTTCTTTGTCGCTTTGTTCACATTTGCTTTTTCTTTTTAGGTTTAGGTAGCGGCAATTGATCATACATGGCTAAAATTAAGTCTTCTAGAAACACCTGATTTTCAAGGTCTTCAACTAAAATCATTTCTTTGGCACCTTCGTATGGAAACTCAAACGAAGGTTGGTCAATCTTATCTAAGACTGCTTGCACGGGTTTAACTAAAAAGCGATTATCATAAATGCCGCCAATAATCTTGCCACGGAAGTAAAGAATATACTCCCCCATCATGGAACGATAAGTCACATCATCTAATCCTGATAATTGCTCCAAAACAAATTCCAAATAGTTTTTACTTGATGCCATTTCTAATCTCCTAAGCTCTGTTCAACGATAACACCCGTATAGAGTTCTTGCTTGACCTCACTTCCAATTGGTTTGAAGCCCTGCTTTTTCCAAAAATGCTGAGATTGTGGATTTCCCTTGATATAAGCCAAACGTGTTTTTCGAAAGTTTTTAGCAAAATAGGTTAGCGCTTCTGTCACAATCTGGCTGCCAATACCTTTCCCTTGATAGGTCTGATTAACCATAAATAGACCAATAAAAACTGTCTCCTCATCAGGATAGGCATAGACAAAATCCATAACAGCTACAAGGTTAGAGCTATCCCAAAAGCCAACATAAAACTTATCAGCCTTAGCTTTACCTTCAGGTAGACGAAGCATGTCCTCTTTTACACTTGCCAAATTTGGCTTTGGTGGACAATACTGAAAATATAGAGGATTGCTTTCATATAAAGATAAAATACTTGGAATATCCTTTTCAGTTAGTATTCTACAGCTGTAATGCTTAGATAGTTGGTCAATCATCTTTTCAAATTTCTACTTTCTTGTGCCCTGTGATTATGACATAGGAAGATGCATTGATAGTCATCAGTCACGTAACAGATTCTTTTGCAAGCGTACTTCCCCAAAATTAGTCGTGTGCAACTTGTTCAGATTAGTCAAGAGATAGCCCTTCATCATCTTCCGACTCCTTGACTGGCTCGCCGACGATTTCGTGGCTAGCTAAACTTGAATTCTCTTCTTTAGAAAAATGATGATGCGCCATTTCAGTAGAATGTTCATAAGCTTGGATAATCTCTGCAACCACAGGATGACGCACAACATCTTTTGCAGATAAATACACAAAATCAATCTGCTTGATATGTTTCAATTTCTCTGTCGCATCAATGAGGCCTGATTTACTGTTCTTCGGCAAGTCAATCTGACTAATATCTCCATTGACAATCATCTTGGAATTAAAACCAAGTCGGGTCAAAAACATCTTCATCTGCATAATGGTCGTATTTTGCGCTTCATCTAAGATGACAAAGGCATCATCCAATGTTCGTCCACGCATATAAGCTAAAGGGGCTATCTCAATGATTTCTCGCTCCATAAGGCGCGTAGTCTGTTCTTTCCCAAGAATTTGGAAGAGTGCATCGTAAACGGGTCTCAGATAAGGATCTACTTTTTCTTTTAGATCTCCTGGCAAGAAACCAAGACTTTCCCCTGCTTCAACCGCCGGGCGAGTCAAAATAATCCGCTTGAACTGACAGCGTTTGAGAGCTGTCACCGCCAAGGTCACCGCAAGAAAGGTCTTCCCTGTCCCTGCTGGTCCAATCCCAAAGACAACATCATGATTCTTAATGCTATCGACATACACTTTCTGCCCTAGGGTCTTGACACGAATGGGCTTGCCATAAGAATCTTTGATAATTTCTTCCTCATACAGAGCCACAAACTTATCAATTTCACCATTTTTAACCATGGTAATAGCCGTCACTACATCTGGCGTCCCAATCGTCATCCCGCGATTCACCAAAACTAGCAGAGCTTGAAGCACCTGGCGAGTCTCCTCACAAGCTGCTTCGCTACCGATAATCTGGACAACCTCCGTCCTTGCATGAATGGTTACCTGTAACTCCTGTTCCATTAAACGCAAGTGACGTTCATTGGAACCAAAAAGATGAAAAGCATCATCCGGATGCTGTAAGGTAATTTCTACTGAATGTTCTTGCAAATAAAGAACCTCTTTCTTCACATTATTTACTATTATTATAGCAAAGTAACTCGGAAAATTCTATCATTTCTCTGAACTAATGAGCCTGATATTCTTCCCAAATCGCATCAAAATCGCTAAGATTAAAGGAAAAGTCAGCATGCTCTTCTAAATAGCGGCTAACTTCATCAAAATCATCCGTGTGCTTAGGGAAATTTGTTTCATGAAACACCAAGTCTGCTAAAATCGCCTTCGGTGCTTTGCTTTTGGGATTGCGCTCCGTCATCAACCAAGTGTAAAACGATTTTCTCATTTTATCTTTTCTCCTTTCTTACTTTTTAACCAATCTGGTAAATATTCAGTCAAACCTAATGCAGATAATATGATGATTTGCGGTAAAAATTGTATCAAATACCGCGTCTTTCCACCTTCAAAAATGAGCAAAAACAACAAACCTCCAAAAACTGCAAGACTAACACAATTCAATTTATCATTTGCACGATATTTCCACAAGGCAAAAACAAGCCCCAGACTCATCACAATCCAAATAACTTGCTTCACAATCTCATAATACCGATACTCACTCTTATCCACACTCAGAAAATAGGTTCTGATAAACTGCGCCACAGGATTCTGTTTTGTATAAGGATAAAGAGGGGAAATATAGGGCGTTTTCTCATATTCCACATCTCGATATAACCAACCCAGAGTTCCCTCTGAAATAGTTAATGAATGCTTATAGTAAAGATGACTGAGAAATCCTAAAAACGAATATTCTTTTAAACGCCGCTTGATTTCTTTTTTGACATTTTCTTGCTTGAACATTCCATTATTGTACCGATCTCGCTCATCAACATCAATATATTGAAGCAAGCCCTCTTTCACGTCTTCTTGATCATGTCCAATAAAAGTCAACCCTAAGTCAATAAAGAGCAGAGGACTTTTAGACAATCCTTTCTCTTGTATCAATGTCACTTCTGTTTGTGTCGCTTTCAGATAGTTTCCGCCGATAGAAGTTACGCCAAACGATAGGAGAAAGGTGAAAAAGATTAGGATAAATTTCTTCCATTCCTTTTTGAAAAACAGCAACATAAAACCTGCCATAATGATAATCAACGCAGTTGGTCGAATCAGAACTGCAAGCCCACTTATCAAACCTAATCCGATTGTCTTTATGAAGAGTCCTCTCTTATCCTGCCATTGAAGTCCAAATAAATCAAGAAGTAAGAATATTTGTAAAGCAATGAGCGGAAGAGGCCATATATCCGTGTACATCGAATAAAAATAAGGTGAAAAGCCAACTAGCAAGACATACAAACTAAATGTCATATCAGCAGCAGGCTTGCTCACATATTTTTTCATTCCCTTGTACAAAATGAGTGCCGTTATATCAGCATAAAATATATTTAATCCCTGCAAAATCCATAAAGCTGAGCTTCCAAAGATATTATAAAAAAAGCGCTCATACAAAAAGAGAAACAAGTTATTAGGATTGCGTGTCAAATAACTGGAAATAGAAGATTCCTTTAAGTATTTGAAAGCACCGTTAAAAACAACTGCTGCATCTCGCCGAATCAACAACTGAGCAGATAAAAGCATGGCTAGCTGAAATACAATCACCGCTATCATAATAGCAACTTTGTGCTTCATCAGGTAGTGGTAGCATTTTTTAACATTTTCTAGATAACGATAAGCCAGAAACGCTAGTATCGCCACTCCAATCAAAGCCAGACTAGAAATTGTCCCTAGATGACTAATCGCAGTAAAAAACCAATGCAAGCCAATCAGTAACATGATTTTTTGCAAGATTCCAAAGAAAAAAGAGTACATTTTTAGCATAGGGATATTATAACAAAATCTACAGTGTTTCGCTATTTAAAAAAACAACAATCGTCAGATTGCTGCTTAACGTCTAATTACTTGCTACGTCCGTTTTCTTCATTGTCTAAAAGATAATCTTCTAAAACAGTAAAAATTTCTGTAACAACCAAACCAGACTCTGAAAATTCTAATCCTTCTTCTGGCAAGGTTTTACGCCAGTAATCCCCAAAAATAGTCTGCCAATCTCTTAAACTACGATTGCCTTCTCCTTCTAAAAAAGCTTCTTCTGCTGTCACTTGATGAAAGGGACGGACAAGAACTTTGTTTGTCACCATAACCAAGGCTCGACTAGGATTCTCTATTCTATCTAGCATGATGGAGATTTCTCCAACTTTAGGTAACGATACCTTGTCTTTTTCATACTCTTCAAACCAAGAACTTGTCGCTTGCTTAGTTCCTCTCAATATCAAATCATATAAGTCTGGAAATTCATCTGGATGTGCCCAAACTTCTGCCTGAGGATACTTCCTACTTAGTTCTACTAGATTTATTTTCCTTATCCCTCCCAATTTTCTTGATCATGCTTAAATTTCTCAAGTAGGGCCAATCCTTCTGCTGAGACATAGCCTTCTTGTTCTGCCAGATTAATCAATTCAGTATAGTTAGATAAGGTCACTAGTTTCACACCTGCATCTGAAAAATTCTTTTCTGCTCGAGGCAATTCGTAAGTGAAAATTGCCACTACTCCAATGACGTCTGCACCTTCTCGCTTCGCTGCTGCAACGGCATCCAAAACGGAACCACCAGTTGAAATTAAATCCTCAACCACGACCATTTTTTGACCTGATTTTACCCGACCTTCAATCTGATTTCCAGCACCGTGGTCTTTTGGTTTGCTACGAATATAGGCAAAGGGCAGATTCATCTTGTCTGCAATAATAGCACCGTGAGGAATACCTGCTGTCGCTGTTCCAGCAATGACTTCTACTTCTGGAAATTCAGTCTTGATTTTCTCTACAAAACCATTTTCAATCAAGGTCCGCGTTTCTGGATAGGCTAAGGTCACACGATTGTCTGTATAAATTGGAGACTTGATGCCGCTTGCCCAAGTGAAAGGTTCTTCCGGTTTCAAGTAAACAGCCTCAATTTTCAGTAAGTCACGGGCAATATCTTTTGCTAAAGTCATGATTTCTCCTTTACAATAATTCAATAGTGGAAACAAAATATTGTTCCAAAAAATATGTCTTTTCTTTAATATCTTCTATGGTAATATTCTCATTTGTAGAGGTCAGTACCCACTTATCCTCCACATCATCTTGTCGGTGAATAACAGCAATCAATTCTCCTTCAAAAGATTCCAAAGGTTCTCGTATTTTTTCCGAAATGATATAAACATCTTGTTCTTCGCCGTCTCCGGCAAATAAATCCGGAATATAACCATAGTTGATAGGATAACGATTTCCAAAACTATCTTGATAACCGATGGGTCTATCAATGATTGCTCGATAAATTTTTCTAGCCATTCACCCATTCCGCCTTTATAGCTCGGTAAGCAGCTACTGGATCAGTTGCTCGTGTGATGGGACGTCCAACCACAATGTAATCACTACCAATTTGATGTGCTTCTTGCGGCGTCATAACCCGTTTTTGATCCCCGATTTCAGAACCAGCTGGTCGAATACCTGGAGTGACGCACAGAAAATCTTCTGATGTTGCGGCTTTAATCAGCTTAACCTCCTGAGCCGAACAAACAACTCCGTCCAGTCCAGCTTCCTTAGCTTTGCAGGCATAGTTGACAACAGATTCTGAAACAGTTGTTTGGATATTTTGGCAATCTCTCATATCTTCCTCACTGGTAGAAGTCAACTGGGTCACTGCTACGAGCTTTGCCTGATCACCTAAAACCTTCTTGGCTTCTCGCATCATTTCCACGCCACCTGCCGCATGAACCGTCACCATATCAATCCCAAAGGTTCTCAAAACTGACATGGCAGAGCGCACTGTATTTGGAATGTCGTGCAATTTCAAATCTAGGAAAATGCTGTGTCCCAAACCTTTCAGATAATGCACAATTTCCGGACCAATGGCATAGAAAAATTCCATACCGATTTTGACATATAACTTTTCGTCTTCTGGAAAATGCTCTAAAAACTCCTTGACATCATCAAATGACGGAAAATCAAGGGCAATAATAGGACGTTCTTCACGCATGGGGGATAATCTCCTTATTTTTACTGGTAATAATCATAAAGAAAAACCTTGCCTGAGAGCAAGGTTACACGAAAATCAGCATTGTATTGCCATTTTAAACCGTATGTACCCTTGGAGCCTCTCTGGACTTCTTTAAAGGTTTTATTTCAATCATTTTATAATTTACTTTATCTCTTGTCAAGTAAAATATCAATTAAGCAAGCAAATTTTCCTTGACTTCTGCTCGCAGACTTTCCAAACTTTCAATGCCATACTTATCCATGACTTTAGGTAGGTTCTCAATGATATTAAGACAAGCATAAGGGTCTGTGAAATTTGCCGTACCGACACCAATAGCAGATGCTCCCGCAATAAACATTTCAATAGCTGCTTCTGCTGAATCTACTCCACCCATACCAATGATTGGCAAACTGCTGGATTGGGCTACCTGACGAATTAACTTCAAGGCGACTGGAAAAACAGCTGGTCCTGACATCCCACCCGTTCCATTTGCGAGAATCGATTTTCTACTTTTCAAATCAAATCGCATACCAACTAAGGTGTTAATCATGGTAAAGCCTGTTGCTCCTGCAGCTTCTACAGCTTTAGAAATTTCGGTAATGTCTGCTACACTTGGCGTTAATTTGACATATACCGGCACACTAGAAGCTTCAACTGCTGCTTTCGTAGCATTGTAAGCCAAATCTGGCACCTGCCCAATCAATAATCCTCCATTGCCATGATCCACATTAGGACAGGAAATATTGAGTTCAATTGCTTTAACGTTTGGTGCTTGAGAAATTTTTCCCGCAACAAAAGCATATTCTTCATTAGAAAATCCAGCAACATTAGCAATAATCGGCAGATTAGGATAATGTTGAGCCAGCCAAGGAAGCTTTTCTGCTAACACCACATCTACACCAGGATTTTGCAAACCAATAGCATTGAGCATACCAGCTGGTGTTTCCGCCACGCGCGGTGTCGGATTGCCAAAACGAGGATTCTGCTTGCTGGCTTTGGTCATGATCGAGCCAAGCACATCTATGTCATAATATTTGGCATATTCCTGACCAAAACCAAAACAGCCCGAAGCTGGAATAATTGGATTTTTCAGTTCCAATCCCGGAAGAGAAACTGCTAAACGATTTTTCGACATGTTCACCTCCTACACCAAGACTGTGCCAGTCTCAAAAACTGGACCGTCTTCACAGACACGCTTATTAACTGATTGATCCTCACCAGCCACATGAAGTACGCAAGCATAGCAAGCCCCCATTCCACAAGCCATTCGTGACTCCATAGAAATGTAAGCTCGTGGATGACTACGAAATGTTTCATCAACATATTTGAGCATACCAGGGGCACCGCAAGCATAAACCGCAGTAAAACTTTCTGGCAACTCATTCACAACAGAGGAAACATAGCCTTTGCGACCATAAGAGCCGTCATCTGTTGTTACGATGACACGACCGTATTTTTTCATCTCTTCTTCCAAAATAACGGCGGCTTTTGTTGCAAATCCAAGAACTGAAGTGACCTTGACCCCTTTGCTATGTAATTCTTTTGCTACTTGTAGCAAGGGCGGAACCCCAATACCGCCTCCTATGATTAAGGCTGTATCTCCAACGCCCAAACCAGATAAATCAAAACCATTTCCTTGAGGACCCATGACATCCAACTGAAAACCATTTTGTAGCTGAGAGAAAATTTCCGTGCCCGCTCCTTCTATCCTGTAAATAATCCGACAGATTTTCTGTTCTCTGTCAATCTCTGAAATTGAAATAGGTCGCCGTAGAAGCTTCGTATCATCTGGGACTCGAATATGTAGAAACTGACCAGCCTTCATCTGGCTAACCATTTGCCCTTGTAAATCCATAGAAAAAATTCGCGGAGCAATTTCCTCTTGATGAACAATGCTCATCTTCTCCAACATGATTTTTCCAAATCTTGCCTTACACGAGCTATTTACCATTTCTACCTCATTTCTTTATTAAAAAAGACCCTGCATATACACGCAAGGCTTCACGAAAATGGAGAGCAGATTTTCTCACTCTTCTTTCACCTGAAACCTTGGAAGCCTCGCTGGACTTTCTTAAAGGTTAAATTTAATATATTTTACAACTTAACAAGTGTTTTGTCAATGCTAATGTGATAAAATAGATTCATGAGAATTCAGCAATTACATTATATTATTAAAATCGTCGAAACTGGCAGTATGAACGAGGCTTCCAAACAGCTCTTTATCACACAGCCCAGCCTGTCCAATGCCGTCCGTGACCTGGAAAATGAGATGGGCATCGAGATTTTCATCCGCAACCCCAAGGGCATTACCCTGACCAAGGACGGGATGGAATTCCTCTCCTATGCTCGTCAGGTGGTGGAGCAAACCCAGCTGCTGGAAGAACGTTATAAAAATCCCGTTGCTAACCGAGAACTTTTCAGCGTTTCCTCCCAACACTATGCCTTTGTAGTCAATGCTTTCGTTTCTCTGCTCAAAAAAAGTGATATGGAAAAGTATGAGCTTTTCTTGCGCGAAACACGAACTTGGGAAATCATTGATGACGTCAAAAATTTCCGTAGTGAAATTGGTGTTCTGTTTCTCAACAGCTACAACCGCGATGTCCTCTCCAAAATGCTAGATGACAATCACTTGATTGCCGCTCATCTCTTTACCGCACAGCCCCATATCTTTGTCAGCAAGAGCAATCCTCTAGCAAAGAAAAAACTGGTTCAATTATCAGATTTAGAGGATTTTCCTTACCTCAGCTACGATCAAGGAACCCACAATTCCTTTTACTTTTCAGAAGAAATCCTATCCCAAGAACACCATAAAAAATCCATCGTTGTCAGTGACCGAGCAACTCTTTTCAATCTTTTGATTGGTCTTGACGGCTACACTATTGCAACTGGTATTCTCAACAGCAATCTAAATGGTGACAATATTGTTTCCATTCCGCTAGATATTGATGACCCTATTGAGCTGGTTTATATTAAACATGAAAAAGCTAGCTTGTCTAAAATGGGTGATAAATTCATTGAATACTTGTTAGAAGAAGTTCAATTTGATAAGTAAACTATAATCATCTTATGTGTGATAAACAACGAAATTTTTATGCTATATTTTCTCCCATCGCTTTACAATAGGCTTGAATACCTTTATTGTATCGCGTTGGGAGTTTTTCTACAATTTTCGTCTTTCTGCCTAGCATTCGGACTATATTCCATAGATAGAATGGTCTGACAACTCACAAATAAAAACAGCACAAACTTTCTTACCATAGGTTTGTTCTGTTTTCTTTAATACATAGGTCTGTCGCCGTCTGTTCCTGACTTTGAAATACCTAGACTAGCATAGTTGTATAAAGACGGTTCTTTTATGATACAAACAATCAAATCCGCAATACTTGCTCTTGAGATGATTGTTTCTTCTAATCTTTTAATTGATTATATCCCTCGTCTGAAACAGCTTCACACCATTCGTTTGACAAATCTTCCCCAGGAACACCAAACGCTATATGGCTGAACCAAGAATCTTTTTTCGCACCGTGCCAGTGCTTTACATTCGCAGGGATAATCACTACAGAACCTTCAGATAAGCTGACTGCTTCTTTACCTTCTTCTTGATACCAACCTTCACCAGCCGTACAAATCAGAATTTGTCCACCGCCCTTGCTAGCGTGGTGAATATGCCAATTATTTCGACAACCAGGCTCAAAAGTGACATTATGAAGGGCGATTACACCATCTTTTGTTGCACCGAGGGAATTTAAATACGATTGACCGATAAAGTATTGAGCATAAGCATCATTTGATGCACCAAGTCCGAAATGATTTGCCTTATCAAAGGCTTCTTTTGTTTGATATTTCATTTTTCTACTTCCTTTATGATAAATTTACTGTTATGCATTTACAACTTCGTTGATACAACTAAGTGCATTGAGAGTACGCGGATAACCGATATAAGGGATACAAGCAGAGATGACTGCAATTAACAACGTTTTATCATTTCCTAAGCGAAGATTGGCTGCAATGTGCCCTTTTAGCTGCGGTTCACAGCCCCCTTGAGAATAAAGATAGCAAAATGTCAGCAATTCACGCTCAGCATAATCAAGGCTAGAGCGAGTATAATAATCACCAAAACAATTATCTACCAACCATTTGTTAATATGGCGTACATCCGGCTCTCCCTTTGTCGCAAAACCTTTCATCTGCTCGCCAAAAATTGCAATCTGAGCTTCCTCACCAGCTTCTAAACGAGTTTGATTTTTCGTATTTCTTTGACTAGCCAAAGGAAGAGAAATTCCTTGATTGGTAAAAATCGTATTCGTCGGTGCGAAAAAGGCATAAACACGACTAAGACCTAGATAAGCAATCGCTTGATATAACAATTCTTTGACTTCCACGGCTTTCACCCCATTATCCAAAGCAACGGGAAGAATCTCTTTATAAGCTTCAAGCCCTTGACTGCCAACTAAAACAGCTAAAGTGGCTAGGTAATATCTTCTTTCATCTAATGAGAAGGGGAGGTCTTTCGGCACTTCCTGAAAAGCGAATTGTTTAAAGAGTGCAACAAATTCTGGATCCGTTTCAGATAAGCCTAGCAAATCCGGAAAAGAGACTTTATTATCAATATCCATGACATTTCCTCGCTACATTTCTTATTGTACCGCTTTGCTTTTGACAAATCAATTTGAATTGCAAGAAAAATCAGATAAGAAAAACTTATCTGAAATGACATTTAGCAATTTCTAAAAAATCTTCTGTGTAAGGATGAGCACGCTCCAAATGATAAAAAAGAAAATAGTCTCGCTCTATCGGTTGCTGATTCTGCAAAAGAGGAAATTCGTGATAAAGGTTTGAAGTTGCTTTAGTAGTCATTTTTTCAAATGGAAAATAAGCAGTAGAAACCATGAGTTGCAATGCTTCTTCTAGAGAATAAGCAAAATTAAATTCCGACTGAAAGCCAAGATTGTCTCGATAATAATCAGATTCTATCTTTTCCTGGCCTTTCACGGCTAATAACAAAGCTGAATAAGCCTGCAAGTCTTTCATCTGAACAGAATTTGATTGTGACAAGGGATGAGTATGTCCAACTCTGACATAAAGAGGGAAAGAAGTTAAGCAAATATTCGCATAATTGCCAGAAAATGCTTTTCGCTGGTCGCTAATGGTCATATCCAACTTTTGCTGGCGCAGTGCTGTGCCAATCTCTTCGTGACTTCCTACCGTGATTTCCAACTGAACACTTGGAAAACGCTCTTTGAATTCAGCTAAAATCTGGGGCAGTACGCTCTCTGTCATCCCCCATAATAGGCCTATCCGCATGGAAACTGGCTGTGTCCCTGTCAAAACTTGTGTATCAGCTACCAAACCATTATAATCTTCTAGCAACCGTTGACTTTTTTGATAAAAAAATTTCCCAGCTCTCGTTAAATGAAATCCGCGATTTTTCCGTTCAAAAAGAGTCACAGCAAGCTCCTCTTCCAGCGACTTCATCTGTTGGGACATGGCTGATTGCGAAATAAAATTTTCTTCTGCTGCTTCTGTAAAACTCCCTGTATGAACAATATCCTGAAAATACGACAGCTGTTTAAAATTCATCCCATTTCCTCCTATACTTGCCTGATTTCATTATATCATGAAATACAAAAAGCCTGTCATTCAAATGAACAGACTTTCATTAAAACTTAATACACTACGCTTCTTTTGCGACTAATTCTTCTCCTAATTGTGAGTAACGTTCTGCTTTTAAGTTCCTAATCGTCCACAAGGCAGCAAAGCTAATCAAATAAAGACTTGCTAGGAAAATCATGACCATTGAGACACTTGAAACATCTAAAATTTTCCCAATAATCACAGATGAAAAGCCTCCAATTGCTCGTCCGACATTTAAGATGACATTATTAGCTGTGGAGCGAATGTGAGCTGGATACAATCTTGTAATCATCGCGCCATAACCAGCAAACATACCATTTACAAAGAAGCCGACAATCGCACCACCGACAATCATGGCTGGCATTGAATTAGCAAATTGGAAGAGATAAACACACATGGAAGAAGCTAAAAGAAAGATTGAATAAACAAATCTTGGTCCCCATTTATCAAGGATTTGACCGAAGGTGAGCATTCCCAGACACATTCCCAAAATCGTTGAGACCATCCAAAGTGAGGAATCTTTTACAGAAATATGCAGGCTTGTTTGGATAATGGTTGGAAGCCAGTTCATCATTCCAAAATACCCAGCAATTTGTACCGTCGTCATAACCATCAGTGCTACCGTCTGAGCTGTTAAAGCTGGTGTTTTAAACAATTCGCTCATTTTAACAGACTGGCGTTCTTTTGCCGTTGATTTCACATTGCCATTATCTCGAATATGGTCATCGTCAATCGCTAATATCATCCACAAAACCAAGGCAATAGGCGCAAGTCCAAAGAGGAAAAGGCCTTTCCAGCCAAGTGCCGGTGCCAGCCAACCTGCTAACAGCGCTGAAGTGATAGAACCGATTTGCCCTGCAATTCCATTCAAAGATGAAATGCGCCCCATTTTTCCAATAGGAACAATACCTGCCATAATCGCAATAGCAACTCCATACTCGCCGCCAACGCCTATCCCAGCAATAAAACGCATGAGATAGAGATAATAAATATTTTGGGTAAAGTAAATCAACCCTGTCGCTAATGAAAAAATAACAATCGTCCATTTAAAGACTTTGAACTTGTGATAGCGATCAGCCAGTATGCCAAAAAGCAAACCTCCAACCAACATTCCTAAATTGGTAATCGTCGCAATCCAGCCCCCTTGGGCTCCTGTAACGCCCAATTCTGAAATGATAGACGACATCGAAAAAGCTAAGAACATGACATTTAAGTCGTCTGTTCCTGATGCAACAATTGCAGCAACTAATGCTCGCTTATTATTTTTGTCTAAAGACATGCACATTCTCCTTAATCGTAGCTCACAGACTACATTTATTAATTGAATACAGCCTAAAAATCAAAAAGCTCAGGAAGTCCTGAGCCAAAAGTTTACAGTAAAATAGTAGATTAGCGCACTAATCCATTTTAACGATTACTTTTATGCCTCACGGGACATGATTAAAGTTGTATTTAATTGTATTAAGTATAAGATAGATAAATAGATTTGTCAAGAGATTTTAAAAAAAGAACTTAATATCATGACAAAAAGAATACTGCTCTAAATAGCTTCTGTCATAAAGCTACGACTTTCTAAGACCTTTAGTATGGCATCAGCTGTATCAAGTGCTGTAAATAGCGGCACTCCATGCTCAATGGCTGATTGACGGATAGCCTGACCGTGCTTATCAGCCGTTCGCTTCGTTCCGACTGTATTGATAATCGCCTGAACCTTGCCTTTGCGAACAAAGGCAGGAATGTCATTGTTATCGGCTGTACCAATTTTTTCAACCAATTGTGTCGAAACACCATTTTCTTCAAAGAATTTCGCTGTGCCCTGTGTTGCTAAAATACTATATCCAATCGCTGCAAAACGCTTCGCTAATGCGAGGGCTTCTTTCTTATTTTCATCCGCAATCGTAAAGACAACATTGCCAAAGTTTGGAAGATGTAGATAAGAGGCTTCAAAAGCCTTGTATAAAGCTTTTTCAAGAGTTACATCTGTTCCCATAACCTCACCCGTCGATTTCATTTCAGGACCAAGAAGGCTATCTACCTTGGCCAACTTAGTGAAGGAAAAGACTGGTGCTTTAACATGTACATTTTGACTTTCTGGATAAAGACCATCTTCATACCCTAGCTCCGCTAAAGTTTGACCGAGAATCAACCGAGTTACCACCTGTGCCATAGGGATATCCGTCACTTTAGACAAGAATGGCACCGTCCGGCTAGCACGAGGATTGACCTCAATGACATAAACCTTCTCATCTTTGATGACAAACTGAATGTTCATCATACCGATACAGTGAAGTCCGATAGCCAATTTCTTAGTATAATCGGCGATAGTCCGCTGAACTTGAGCAGATAAGGTTTGCGGAGGATAAACAGCCATAGAATCACCTGAGTGAACTCCAGCCCGTTCAATATGTTCCATAATCCCTGGAATTAAGACCTGATGTCCGTCTGAAATGGCATCTACCTCACATTCCTTGCCAACAATGTAAGAGTCTACCAACACCGGATGATCGGGACTAGCCTTGACAGCAGTCCGCATATAGGAGCGAAGGTCTGCTTCGTTCTCTACAATCTCCATAGCACGACCGCCCAGAACATAAGAAGGACGCACCAAGACTGGGAAGCCAATCTTGCTGGCTGCTGCCACCGCTTCTTCTTCATTCGTCGCTGTCTGACCTGGTGGCTGCGGAATATTCAAATCCTTAAGAGCCTGTTCAAACAAATCACGGTCTTCTGCACGGTCAAGGTCAGCTACCTGAGTACCTAAAATTTTCACGCCAGCTTTTGACAATGGCTCAGCTAGATTGATAGCGGTTTGTCCACCAAATTGGACGATGACTCCCTTTGGCTGCTCCAGTTCAATGACATTCATGACATCTTCAAAAGTCAAGGGTTCAAAGTAAAGCTTGTCAGAAACCGAAAAATCTGTTGAGACCGTTTCAGGATTACTATTCATAATGATTGCTTCATAGCCAGCTGCTTGAATGGCCTTGACAGAATGCACAGTAGCATAGTCAAATTCTACTCCTTGACCAATTCGAATAGGTCCAGAGCCCAACACTAGAACAGACTCTTTTTCTGACTTGATTGATTCATTTTCAAAAGCATAAGTAGAATAAAAATATGGCGTGCTTGATTCAAACTCGGCTGCACAGGTATCAACCATTTTATAAACTGGAAGAATCTGCTCTTCTTTACGAAATTGACGCACTTCTTCTGCCGTCATTTCCCAAAGCCGAGCTAACTTAGTATCTGCAAAGCCGTTTTGCTTAGCCTGTCTAAGCAGATTTGCATCTCCGACATGAGTGATTAACTCCTGCTCTAATTCATGAATGTGAAGCAATTTATCCAGAAAGAACAAGTCAATCTTGGTTAACTTTGCAATTTCTTCAATATCATAGCCACGGCGAATGGCTTCAGATATATAAAAAAGACGATCATCTTGCGCTTTGACGACTTTTTCTAGTAAATCATCATCTGCCACTTGATTTAGTTCTGGCATTTCATTATGATCAACACCAATTTCCAGAGAACGACAGGCTTTGAGCAAGCTTTCTTCGATATTACGCCCAATAGCCATGACCTCACCGGTAGCTTTCATCTGCGTTCCCAGATGACGTTCTCCATGTTCAAATTTATCAAAAGGAAAACGTGGAATTTTAGCTACAACATAATCCAGAGCCGGTTCAAACATGGCATAAGTTGTGCCTGTGACCGGATTAATAACTTCATCTAGTGTCAAGCCAATGGCGATTTTTGCGGCCAATTTAGCAATAGGATAACCCGTTGCTTTAGAAGCTAAGGCAGATGAACGAGACACGCGCGGATTGACTTCAATGACATAGTAATTAAAGCTATGTGGATCCAATGCCAACTGCACATTACAGCCTCCTTCGATTTTTAGAGCACGGATAATTTTCAAGCTAGCATCCCGCAACATTTGATTTTCATAATCCGAAATAGTTTGCGTTGGCGCAAAGACAATGGAATCACCTGTGTGTACACCGACTGGATCAAAGTTTTCCATATTGCAGACCACCAAAGCATTGTCAGCTGCATCGCGCATAACTTCGTACTCAATTTCTTTGAAACCAGCAATAGAGCGCTCAATCAAACACTGAGTCACCGGAGATAATTTCAGACCATTTTCAGCAATCTCTCGCAATTCTTCCTCATTGGCACACATTCCGCCGCCAGTTCCCCCTAAAGTAAAGGCTGGGCGAACAATGACTGGGTAGCCTATTTTCGCTGCAAAGTCTACCGCTTCTTCGACTGTATTTACAATTTCGGATTCTGGAATAGGCTGTTCCAACTCTTCCATGAGCTGCTTAAACAAATCACGATCCTCAGCTTGATCAATAGCCGACAGCTTAGTTCCTAAAAGTTCGACACCTAGCTCATCCAAGATACCTTTTTTGGATAATTCCATTGCCATATTGAGTCCTGTTTGCCCACCCAATGTCGGCAGAAGTGCATCTGGTCGCTCTTTCCGTAAGATTCTAGTGACAAATTCCAGCGTGATTGGTTCAATATAAACCTTGTCAGCAATTTCCTTGTCTGTCATAATCGTTGCAGGATTGGAATTAACTAAAACGACTGTGTAGCCTTCTTCTTTCAACGACAAGCAAGCCTGCGTTCCTGCATAATCAAACTCAGCAGCCTGTCCAATGACAATGGGACCAGAGCCAATCACCATAATTTTCTGAATATCTGTACGTTTTGGCATGTTTTTCTCCTATTCCTAATCCATTGATTACAATGAACTATGCTGTTGTTTAAAAGCATCAATCATTTCCATAAACTCATCAAAGAGATAACTGGCATCATGTGGTCCTGGTGCAGCATCAGGATGAAACTGCACTGAAAAAGCAGGGAAAAACCGATGTCGCACACCTTCAATAGACTTGTCATTGATTTCCTCATGCGTAATCAGCAACTCGCTCGGAAAATTTTCCCGACTAACAGCATAACCATGATTTTGGCTGGTAAAATCAATTCGCCCTGTCGCAATCTCTCTGACAGCATGATTAAAACCACGGTGACCGAATTTCATTTTATAAGTCTGAGCTCCATTTGCCTTACTAAAAAGTTGATGTCCCATGCAGATACCAAAAAGAGGAATTTTACCTTGAATCCCTCGAATCATGTCTAGCACTTGCGGTACATCATCTGGATTACCTGGACCGTTGGATAACATGACACCGTCAGGGTGAAGGTGAAGAATATCTGCTGCACTTGTATCATAGGGAACAACTGTCACATTACAATTGCGTGCCGCTAATTCACGAAGAATCGAATGTTTCAACCCAAAATCAACTAACACAATACTAGGACCCGAACCCGGTGCTGGATACGGTGTCTTTGTTGAAACTTGTTTGATATTATCGGTCGGCAAAACGGTCGCCTTCAACTGATCTTGCAGATGCACCATTTGGTCGCCTACATTGGCTATTGTTGCTTTCATCGTTCCATGCTGCCGAATGATTTTCGTCAATGCCCGTGTATCAATACCAGCAATTCCTGGAATTTTCTTGACTTTTAAAAACTCGTCCAAAGTCATCTGATTACGCCAATTGCTCGCTCGGCGTGCCCACTCATAAACGACCACTCCTTTACAAGTAGGAGTGATCGATTCGTAGTCATCACGGTTAATTCCATAATTTCCGATTAACGGATAAGTAAAGGTTAAGATTTGTCCATTATAAGACTGATCTGTAATAGATTCTTGATAGCCGGTCATACCTGTATTAAAGACGATTTCTCCAGTCACATCCATATCAGCACCGAACGCCTCTCCTTCAAATACTGTTCCATCTTCCAGAATTAACAAGCGTTTTTCCATTTTCCCCTCCGTTTGTTATTGCAACAACGTATTAATGCTTATTATTTTTTTCGTCCATTTAGGACAGACTCGATAATTGCCATCCGAACAAATACACCATTTGTCATTTGTTCTACAATACGAGATTTTGGAGCTTCCACTAAGTGGTCTGCAATTTCCACATCACGATTTACTGGGGCCGGATGCATGATGATGGCTGTATCTTTCAGCTTATCATATCGTTCCTGTGTTAGACCATGCATTTTATGGTAATTTTCTTTTGAAAAGAGTGAATCATCATCATGGCGCTCGTGCTGCACGCGCAGAAGCATTAAGACGTCTACTTGGTCAACGACTTCATCAAGTGTGACAAATTGCCCATAATCTGCAAATTCTTCACTTCTCCATACTTCTGGACCTGCAAAATAAAGTTCTGCACCCAGACGCTTCAAGATTTGCATATTTGACTTCGCCACACGCGAATGATCTAAGTCACCTGCAATCGCAATCTTCAAGCCATCAAAATGCCCAAACTCTTGATAAATGGTCATCAAATCTAGCAAACTTTGACTCGGATGTTGTCCAGAGCCATCACCACCATTCACAATTGAAGTTGTAATCGTTGGACTTTCGACTAATTCCTTGTAATAGTCCACTTCTGGATGACGAATGACACAGACATCCACTCCGAGCGCTGACATGGTTAAAATCGTATCATATAAGGTCTCTCCTTTGTTGATAGAGCTGGTCTTTGAATCAAAATCCAACAGGTCACAACCTAGCTTTAATTCCGCTACTTCAAAGGCTTTATGTGTTCGCGTAGAGGGCTCAAAGAAGAGATTAGCGATAATATGTTGTTCATCATAATGAGCTTTCGCTCCATTTTTAAATTCAATGCCACGTTTGATTAAACTTAAGACTTCCTCATTGGTAAGAGTTTCCATAGAGACAACATTTTTAAGAGCGATTTGATTAGATGACATGGTGTATTTCTCCTTTTATTAGATACGGCGTTTCTTTCAATAAAGTTAAGAATTCAAACTAATTTTTAGGTTCTGGCAAGATAAGATAGAGCACAATTCCAAGAACCGTTGACAAGGCAACCCCTGAAATTTGCAGACCTGAAAGTTGCAAGGTTAAGCCGCCAATCCCTGCAACTAAAATTACACTGGCAATTAACAGATTTTTCTTATTATCAAAGTCTGTTTGTTTTTCAATTAAAATTTTCAAACCACTAGAAGCGATGACTCCAAAGAGCGCAATAGAAATACCGCCTAGAACTGGAGTTGGAATGGACTGTAAGAGTGCCGATACTTTTCCGACAAAACTCATCACAATCGCAAGTACTGCTGCACCTGCAATAACATAGACGCTATAGATTTTATTGAGAGCCATCACACCGATATTTTCACCGTAACTCGTTACTGGTGGCGCACCGAAAATCCCAGCGATAACTTGTGCAAGACCATCTCCGGCAAGAGTTTTATCCAATCCTGGGTCTTTAAAGAAATCTTTTCCAGTCAAGCTATTCAATACCATAACATGACCAAAGTGCTCCGTCATAGTTACAAAGGCAATTGGAGCCATTGTTAAAATCGCACTTGGATAAAATTTTACATTATAGTCTAAGAAAGGAAGGTGCATAGGTGGGACATGGAACCATGAAGCTTGAGAGACTTTTGCAAAGGAAATAATTTCTTCTCCTGTTACCACTCCAAGAATGAGCGCGAAGACATATCCGACAATCAAGCCTAACAGCACTGGAATAATTCCAACAATCTTTTTACCATAGATATTAAAGAGGATGACTGCAAAGAGAGTGACAATTCCAATGATGAAATAAGTTAAATTGTATTTACCGTCTTTTAGCATGACATCATTTACAGCTGTGCTTGCTAGGCTTAGTCCGATGACCATAATGATTGGTCCTACCACAACTGGCGGCAAAATCTTATCAATCCAAGCATTCCCAGCGAACTTCACAATAAGAGCTACAATGAAGTAAACCAAACCACCTGTAATGGCACCTTGAGCGACTGCTGCGATACCGTCTGTTTTCATCAACATTTGCATAGCTGCAATATAAGCGAAACTAGACCCCATATAAGCTGGCACTTTGTACTTGGTGACTGTTAAGTGTGCCAAGGTTCCTAGACCGCTTGAAAACAAGGCAACTGCTGGGTCGATTCCAACCAGAATTGGAACAAGAACCGTTGCTCCAAACATGGCAAACAAATGCTGAAAGGACAATCCTACAAGCAAACCAGGTTTTGGCATATCGTGTACATCATATTTCACATCTTGACTCATTTTCTTATAACTCCTCCGCAATCAAGACACGGTCTTGACCATCCTGTTCTATCATTTCCACAATAATTTCTTCTGTTCGACTAGTTGGAATGTTTTTGCCCACATAATCTGCTCGAATCGGCAATTCACGGTGTCCGCGGTCTACTAAAACAGCCAAGCTCACGCGTGATGGACGTCCCAAGCTAACTAGATTATCAATAGCAGCACGAATGGTGCGTCCTGTATAGAGGACATCATCTACCAAGATGACTTCGCGGTCTGTAATATCAACAGGAACATGTGTTGTGTCTTCTTCCACTTTAAAATCATCGCGGAATGGTTTGGTATCCAACTCACCGATAGGTACATCAATCTTTTCAAGTTGCGCTAATCGTTCTTGAATCCGCTGTGCAATGTAAACACCCCGTGTTTTTATACCAATCAAGACAATCTTGTCTAGCTCTTTGTTGCGCTCAATGATTTCATAAGTGATCCGTGTAATGGCACGTTTCATTGTCAAACCATCAACAACTTCTTTTGTTTTCATGGAAAACCTCCTGTATAAAAAGTTAAAAGAAAAAGTCTCCTTCACAAGGAGACTTCAGAAAATCTAGGTAAGCATAGAGAAACTGCTAACAGCCTCACTGTACTATACCATCTTATACTTTGACTCCTTGTCTGCCTCACGGGACAGATTTAAAGGATTATTTAATTTTTATTACTATATCACACTTTTTGAAAATTTTCAAGAGAAAACCGTAAAGTTTTAATGGAAATTTTCAAATTGATTCCGCCTATAATATATAATCCCCATTTCTTTGCATTTTCTACAACTCATTTGCGATTTTATTGATTTTCCTCAAGCGATGATTGACACCACTTTTCGTCAAAGGCTTACTAAGACTTTCTGCCAACTGCTGGATAGAATAATCCGGATGATTGACACGCAGATAAGCTACCTCTTGCAAATCAACCGGCAAGCTCTCTAAACCAACTGTGTCAATGATTTTGCTAATGTTATGAATGGTTTTCATGCTAGCTGTCACCGTTCGAGCAATATTCGCCGTTTCCGCATTATTCGTCCGATTCAAATCATTTCTAGCCTCTCGCAAGAGCTTGACCGACTCAAACTCAGTCATTGCTTTCATAGCCCCAATCACAATCAAAAAATCCATAATGTCCTCAGCTCGCTGCAGATAGGTTACTGAGCCTTTTTTGCGCTCAATTGTCTTGGCATCCAGTAAAAACTTTCGCATCAAAGCTGCTAAATCTTCCGCATGGTCAGAATAGACCGATAAGATTTCCAGTTGATATTTCCCAGAATCTGGATCACGCATACTGCCCGTGGATAAAAATGCTCCTCGTAAATACGATCGGCTCGCTTCATCATCTGATAAAATAGCTTGGTCAATGCCTGCTTCAATCCCAAAAAAGGAGTCTGCCAAGTGTAAATCGGCTAAAATTTGTTCCACACCTTCGTCTAAAAAAACAGTATAAACACGATTTTTCCGAAGATTCGCTTTTTGATGATGACGAATATCCGATTTGACTTGATAAAAAGCTGCCAACAATTCATAAATGTGACGAGCGATTTTTGCATTTTCTGTCGTAACAGATAATGTTAAGCCTTGACTAGAAATTCCTAAGCTGCCTGACATCTTAATGATAGCCGATAATTCCATTTTATCTTTTTTGCCTAGACCAAGCAGTTCTTCTTTCACTTTAATGGTAAAACTCATTTGCGCACCTGTATAATCTGCATAAGTTCATCGACGACTGATTCACCATCATGAAAAGCTCCGCCATTTTCCAAGCGAAGAAAATTAGACGAAATGACACGAGGTACTTGCTCTTTCAAACCTTTAAAATCATGCTCAACCTGCACCAAATACTCATCAAATTTATTAGAATTCATATACTCTTGAGGAACTTCCTCAATATTCACCAAAACAGTATCAATAAATCGTTTTCCTAAATGTCGATGCAAAACAGCCACGTGGTCACTATCTGTGAAATGCTCGGTTTCACCACGCTGGGTCATAATATTGCAGACATAAGCGATTTCCGCCTTTGTTTCTAAAAGAGCTTGTCCAATTTCTTCAATCATCATATTGGGTAAGATAGAGGTAAACAATGACCCTGGTCCCAAAACAACCATATCACTTTCTAAAATCGTCTCTACCACTTTGCGACTAGCCACCGGCTTCTGGTCATTATAGGTATTGGTGACATAAACTCGTTCAATCATACCTTGGTGTTCTGCGAGATGACTTTCTCCAGCGACTTCGCTTCCATCAGTAAATACAGCATGAAGCGTTAAAGGTATATCACAAGACGGATAAATTTTGCCAGTTGTGTGGAAAAACTTAGTCAGTAGCTGCATAGCGTTGTAAGTCGACCCTTGCATTTCTGAAATACCTGCAATAATCAAGTTCCCAAGTGGATGTCCAGCTAAAGCACCGTCTTCATCTGCAAAGCGATATTGAAAAACTTTTTCATAAAAGCGCGGCATGTCCGATAAAGCCACCAAAACATTTCGCAAATCACCAGGCGGTGTCAATTGTTGAATGTTTTTTCGCAATTCCCCCGAACTTCCACCGTCATCAGCGACCGTCACAATAGCAGCAATGTCTACATCTTTCTTACGCAAACTGTTCAAAATGACTGAAATCCCTGTACCACCACCGATAACGGCTATCTTTGGTCTCCTCATGAACGATTCACCGTTTCCTTTCTGCGGTCTTTGTCTCGATGTGATGAGTGAACGGTCCATTCGCTTGCCAAATCATCTGCTAGACGTTGTGCAAAAGCTACGCTTCTGTGTTGACCGCCTGTACAACCAACCGCAATTGTTAAAACAGATTTCCCCTCTTTTTTGTAGCCCGGTAAAATCGGTTTGATAAGAGCCACTAAGTGCTGATAAAATTCTTCTGACTCCGTATGATTCATCACATAATCATAAACTGGTTTATCAAGTCCTGTTTGATTGCGAAGTTCTGGTTGGTAATATGGATTTGGTAAAAAACGCACATCAAAGACAAGGTCGGCATCTAGCGGAAGACCATATTTAAAGCCAAAACTCACCACTTCAATGCGAAACGATTGGAGTTTTGTCTGATCTGAAAAATGCTCAGAAATGGTTTTACGCAACCCGCGCGGTGTTAATTCGGTCGTATCTACCACGTTTTGACTCATGTTTTTCAACGGTGCTAGTAACTCACGTTCTAGCTTGATACCGTCTAAAATACGACCGTCTGCTGCTAAGGGGTGGCTACGCCGCGTTTCCTTGTAACGTGCAACTAATTCTGTATCTGCCGCATCTAAAAACAAAATCTTAAAATCAAGTCCAGCGTTACTTTCAATCTCATCTAGAACTTTCTGAATCTCAGAAAAGAATGAACGACTACGCATATCTACAACCATAGCAATCTTGTCGTTGTCTTGTGTCGTTTCGATTAACTGCAAAAATTTAGGAACCAGCGTGGGGGGCATATTATCAATCGTAAAATAGCCCAAATCTTCAAAAGACTGGATGGCCACGGTCTTTCCCGCTCCACTCATTCCCGTCACGATAACCAAATGAATTTGTTTGTCTGACATATCTCCTCCTTGATAAAACAATTAATTTTCAGTATATTAAAACATTTCCAATTCCCTTTTATTATAACACACCCAGTACAATTCGGATAGTAAAAAAAGAGAGAACAAAAGCAATGGCTATCTGTACTCTCTCGAATTTATACTACTATGTTTTAATGATTACCAAACCAAAGCGCAATTTCCCGTTTGGCAGACTCTTCAGAATCTGAACCATGAACAACATTTCGAATCGTTTCACCAGCTTCAGCTGCTTGTGCAAAATCTCCGCGAATAGTTCCCGGTAGAGCTTCTTCCGGACGAGTAGCGCCCATCATGTGACGCCAACCTGAAATCACTTGGCTTCCCGATAAAACACCGATAATCACAGGCCCGCTTGTCATATAATCACGGATTGAAGGATAAAAATCTTTCGTTAATAGGGCTTCATAATGCTGATCAATTAACTCATTTGAAACATTGGTTCTCATTTCCAAACGTTCGATTTTGTAACCACGTTGTTCTACGCGCTTCAGTACTTCTCCAACCAAGCCACGTTTTACGCCGTCTGGTTTTATAATAAAAAATGTTTGTTCCATGATTGATACGCTCCTCTTTTGTTACCTTTATTTTATCATAAATGAAAGAAAGTTGAAAGTCCTTTCAAAAATCTTCTTTCACAAATGACTTATTAAGGTCAAAGATGTTAAAAACATGAAGATTGCAAAAATCCAGAACCAAACAGAACGAAAAGCTTGCCTATAGGTTCCTGAAAATGAACGATTTTCTTGTACATACATTTTTATGTCTATTTTGTTTTTTAGCAGGAAAATTACTGCGATACTTGCACCAATTAGCAGGATAAATAAGTGTAAAAGACCACCTATATCGTCCGGCAAAAACGAATACAAATAAGTTAAACCATCTCCGATGACCAAGTTATTAAAAACATGGAAAACCATTGCCCAGAGAATTGAATATTCCAAGGTCACATAAGAGAAGACAATTCCAACAAAAGCTGCAAAAAAGAACTGCGGGATATTCCCATGAAATAAACCAAATATGAGGGAAGACATCAGAATCGCAAAGACTTTTCCATATTTTTCAAATGTCCGTAAGCCCGCCCCGCGAAAAATCAACTCTTCTGAAACAGGACCGAAAAAACCTGCATACAAAAACATCGTTACACTATCTGAGCCTGCGGAAGCTGATTCAATAGCTTTAAATAAGCTAAATCCAAAGATATTCAACACTACTTCAAATATTTGATTAAAGAGTACAAAACCTAATTGACCCAGAAGTAAGAATGATAAGACTAGTCCAAACGTTTTTGGAGTCATGACTCTTTTCTGCGTTCGTAAATCAGACTTAAATAATTTACCATCCCGATACAACCAAAAGATAAAAACTCCTGCACAGACAGCAATTAGATAATAACTACCATCGCGTGACATAAAGCTTTCCGTTGCTTTTTGGATTTTCTCAAGGTTTCCGGGATAACGAATCGCTTGAAACAAGGTTACAATCGTTTGATAAATCAAGCTAATCATTGTCATGACGAAGACATAAAGCAGACACAAAGCAGAAAATAAACTAACATCTTTTCGTACTTGCTGATTGACTAGCATCAGTTTCCCTCCTTCTTCAAATAGCTTTTTCGACTCCACAGGTATAGCCCCACAGCAAAACCTTCATAAAGAACAAAAAACAAAAGAAAGGCGTGGAGGAAAAATTCTTCTGGCAATATCCAAATAACAGGATCTTTAGCAGGGTCAAATAACCAAGTATTATCCCCAGCAAATAAAATCTGATGAAAGAGAGTGAAAAACGCATCAAAGCCAATCCCCAGCGCCACACCAGCAATTACAATAGGCAACCAGATAATAGCTAAAATCGCCTTTGAAAAGACAAACAGATATCTTTTTTTTATAATGTTTTTTACAAACAAACAAACCACTGGTAAGGTTGCTAGAAAAGCAACTTGCGCCAGATGAAAAAGATATTTCACGACTTGAAAATGGTGCAGACCTGCTGCTGATGAGCGAAAATCAGGCATGAAGAGCTTTTGCTGAAATGGATTGGTTAGGTAATTCATCAAAATATTGAAATTGTGCTGAATGGTTGCAGATTTGAGGTAAACTTGATTTTCTAAATGCAACCAAGAAATTTCCAAAGGATAAAACAGCCAAGTCAGATAAATGGTCAACAAAATAGCTGTTGCTAAAAAGCAGAGCATACTCAGCCAAAAGGTCAGTTTAGTGCGCATCAAAATCCCACTCCGCTAGGCTAGAAAGTACATAATCTGGTTGGATTGGCAAGCCTGGCACTTCTTCTGGTTTCGTAAAGCCAGTTGTCACCAGAAGCGTAGGGATACCATTGTCAATCCCAGCCCGAATGTCCGTCAGGTAATTATCCCCAACCATTATCACTTCCTCGCGTGGTAGTCCTAGATGCTCAACAGCCTTTTCCATGATAATTGCATTTGGCTTCCCGATATAAACAGGTTTCACACGAGTTGCTACTTCAATGAGAGTAATAATCGATCCTGCTCCAGGCATGAGACCGCGCTCTGTCGGAATATTAAGATCTGGATTGGTTCCTACGAAATGAGCTCCCTTTTGAATAGCTAAAGTAGCAATTGACAATTTTTCATAGTCCACTTCCCAGTCCAATCCAACAACTACATAATCTGGGTTATCAGTATCTTCGACATAGCCAGCTTCTGCAATGGCTTGCTTAAGTCCGACATCACCGATAACATAGACTTTCTTGCCTAGATTTTTATCATTTAAGTAGTCAACCGTTGCTAAAGTCGCTGTATAAATCGTTTCAATCGGCGTTTCAACATTGAATTGTTCCGCTAGCATTGTTTGAACAGTCTCAGGAGTACGTGTTGTATTGTTCGTCACAAATAAATATGGAATGTTGCGTCGTTGTAATTCATGGACAAAAGCTTCTCCCGCTGGGATTCGGTCTTTTCCTTTATAAATCGTTCCGTCTAAATCAATTAAATATCCTTTGTAGGTCATACTTCTCTTTCTATTGTTTCTCTTATGAGATTTCTTGCCAAGTTACCATAGCTTGTGCATTGGTATCACCATCGCTGGAAATCTGATGATTGCTCTCTAATCCATTCAAATCATAGCTAGAGGTAATCTGCCCACCAGGTCGCACTTCCTTGACATACTTGAGGTGAACTTTTTTGGGAACGTGTTTCATGAGAAAATCAGCACCCATAACTTCAAAAATCCAGTCCAGATACTTGCTGTTGTTGACATGACCATTCATGTCTAAATCATAAAACCGAACATGATAATCTTTACTGGTCGAATCTTTCAGTTCTGGATATTTTGGTCCACGAATCAACTTTTTAGAAAATTCTGCCTCGTAAGGCGCAACAATCTTTGGCTCTACAGCGTGCACTTTTCGACTGTCTCTGTCCATAAGGACAAAGGTAGCCATCATTTCAATCACGGCAACATCATTTTCATCAAAAACGGTAAAACGACGATAACAAAAGAGACGATTATAGGAAAGCGCTTCTGTTTCAATCGTCATTTCTTCACCAAATTTAGGCAGCCGTACCACATCGATATCATAGTCAGTAATAATCCAGACCAGATTGTATTTCTCCAGCATATACTGGTCGCTAATCCCCAAGTCAATAGACTGCAAACCTGATACCTGTAAGGACAGCAAAATGACATCAGGCAACTTGATATGACCATTCATATCCGCCATGTCAAACGGAATTTTCATTTTCGTTTGATAAGTTAAACCCATAATTTACTCCAATATAAATTTCTCTGCGACCGTATCACCCAAAAATAGACCCTTTTTAGTCATACGAACGATTTCTTTGTCAGGTACTAAGAGTCCTTGCTCAATAAGTTCAGTTACTACATGACCGTACTGCTGCTCAAAAGAAATGCCAAATTTTTCTTCAAAACGCTTTTTAGAAACACCTGACTTTTTGCGCAAGCCCAGAAACATTTCTTCTTCCATCATCTCTTGCTTACTCAGATGTTCCTCATTCACACGCGCATTGCCTTTTTCAACTGCCTCTAAATAATGACGAATCGGTCCATGATTTTTGTAGCGAACCCCATTAACATAGCCAGAAGCTCCAGCCCCAATACCAAAATATTCCGCATTATCCCAGTACATGAGATTGTGTTGACTCTCAAAACCTGGTTTAGAAAAGTTAGAAATCTCATAGTGTTCAAACCCAGCTTTTTCCAACTCCTCAATGATATACTCAAACATCTCTGCTTCCAAGTCCTCCTTCGGTAAAGGCAGCTTTCCACGCCGCATCCGGTTCATAAAAACCGTGTGATTTTCTAGAATTAAGCTATAAAGACTCATGTGAGGGATGTCTAGTGCAATGGCCTTGGCCACATTTTCCCGCACGTTGTCCATGGTCTGCTTGGGCAGTGCATAGATCAAATCAATAGAGATATTATCAAAACCAGCCAACTTCAGATTGGCGATGTTTTCATAAATATCTTTTTCTAAATGACTTCGGCCAATTTGCTTGAGCATGCGATCGTCAAAAGTCTGAACACCCAAAGACACTCGGTTAACAGCCGAATCTTTTAAAACAGCAATCTTATCCGGATCCAAATCTCCTGGATTAGCTTCAATAGTCAGTTCTTCTAACAATGACAAATCCAGCTTTTTCGTCAGCTCTGCCAATAAAAACTCCAGCTGCTGCGCTGAAAGAGCTGTCGGTGTCCCACCACCGATATAAAGCGTCTGTAAATGCTTTATATCATAAGAAGTATATTCTTGAAGCAAGTGCTCTAAGTAGGCGTCAACTGGCTGATTTTTGATAAAGACTTTAGAGAAATCACAATAATAACAAATTTGAGTACAAAACGGAATGTGTACATAGGCAGAAGTTGGTTTGGTATACATAGCATTTATTATAGCATAAATTTAGTATATAGATGTTTCAAAGCACACACTAAAATACATAGATCTCTTATCAATATATTCTTGCTAAGCAATAAAAACATAGTAAATATTCAAAAATTTTCAGCTTGATTTTCTACTTCAGTTTGAACTTTTTTCAAATAATAATTTGTCAGTAAAAATGCCATCATTGCAAGAGCAATCAGAAAAGTACCTGCTAACAAATAGCCCACTAAATCTGGTGATACAAGAATGAAATAAGCGCTTATTGCAATAATGATTATGTAAATAATCATAGCAACAATTCCTAAAATCATCTTTAGTGAATTATTTTCACGATTAAATAATTCCGTCACATTTGACCAATTGGTCACTTGTAGGCGTTTATCACGATGATATCCCCATGCACTCCATGCTAAACAGGTCAATGTCCAAGCTACAATCATCAAGACAATAGCAACTGGTTGCACGCCGACAACAAAGGAAAAAATTGTCAATAAAATGAATGGTAAAATGGATTGAATGACAAATAAATTCCAAAACTTAAGTTTAAGATAACGTGCCATATCAAAAGGTAATACTTTCAAATAATCATAATTTTCACGTTCAAGTGAAATGCCAATTCCTGTTAAATTTGCTCCACCTGTATTTAAACTTGCTACAAATGTTGCTATTAACATCAATGGAAAAGCAAATCTTGTTGTCAAATAAGGAGAAATCATTTCACGATACTGCATAAAACTAGCCATTAACGGAATTAAAATAAAATAAGGTAACACACTAGGCATCAAAAGAGTTTGTAATAAGACGGAGCCATCACTGATTAGGTTTAATTGATAGCGCAACACAAACTGCGGAAAGTTCCTAAGTCCATTCATCTTGAAAATTTTCGTTCGTTTTTGTCTATTGACCGTTGCTGTTGTGGTCATTGCAGCTTCATAAAATTCTGGTAAAACCTTTCGCTTAACAATTATAAATAATATAACAGCTACGACTATCCATGTTCCCATTCCAAGCAACGAATTCAAAGCAAAAGGTTGCATACTGAAAGCATGAAAAATAGTCATTGGCGGAAAATAAGCAGGTTGATCTTGCAATATTGCGTTTTTAACGTTAGAGTTATTTTGCAAATTCACCAATAAAATCGCACCAAAAGCCATTATTGTAGCAAGAGCCAGTAAAATATTAGAGGCAAGCTTTTTGTATTTCCTAAAAATAGTTGTTTTCGTAATAAAATGAACACCAACCAAAAGAAGGAAAATTAGCGTTGAAAATAAAACCCCTAACGAAATTAGCAAAATAGGGATTGCAAGCCAGATTGGTTGACCTGATTGCATTTGCAAACCAATAAAGTAAATAACAATGGGAAATACTCCCATTAAAGTAGTTAAAAGAACAGAAAATCCTTTCCCAACCATAATTTCGCTCTCACTAAAGGCATAAGGTCTGTAAGCTTGCAAGTCTTTACTTTCATAAAAAACATTGTAAAAGGAAAGAAATCCCTGTGCAAAGATGAATAGATAAAAGACGCTGACAAAATTCGAAAATAGCCCTGGATTCTGAGCAAGTGGTAAAAAAGCACCCTGTACACCAAATATACAAGCATACAAAATTCCAGCATAGAGATAGTTCATCACTAGATTTCTAGCAACATTTCCTTTTGGATTTTTTTGCTGTTTTTTACGATAACTAGAAAGCCTAGTTGATTGCGTCGTATAAATGATATTTGCATGAATGAGGGAGCAAATCGCTTTAAGACGCATCAGGACTCACCTCTTCTCTACGACCTGCCAAACTGAGGTAAATACTTTCTAAGGATTTTTCAGGATGTTGACCTTTCAATTCCTCAATCGTACCGTAAAACAACAATTCTCCCTTTTTGAGAATGGCAATACGGTCACACAATTGCTCTGCCACTTCTAAAACATGGGTTGAGAACAAAACAGTATTCCCTTTATCTGCATGCTCTCGCATCATTTGCTTAAGGTCAAAAGCCACCTGCGGATCCAAACCAGTTAAAGGCTCATCCAACACCCAGATATCTGGATCAGACAAAAGAGCACCAATGACAAATACTTTTTGTCGCATTCCATGTGAAAACGATTCAATAACTTCATAGCGATGAGCTGTAAAATCAAATAATTCCAGTAGATCCGTTAAACGTTTCTCATAATCTGAAGGACTCATATCATAAGAAGTTCCAACCAATTCCCAGAATTCATTTGCTGTCAGACGTAAAAACAAATCTGGCGAATCAGCTACATAACCAATTTTCTTCTTGATTTCCAACCGATTAGCTGCTAATTCCTTGCCATCCACAAAAATCTGACCATGCGTTGGATTAATCACACTAACCAATGATTTAATCGTTGTTGATTTTCCAGCACCATTGTGTCCAATTAATCCTACAATTTCTCCACTCTGAAGCGTTAAATTCAGATGATTCAACGCTATCTTGTCATCGTACACTTTTGTAACATCCTTAAATTCAATCATAAATTCTCCTATCTATTGAATGTTTTCAGCATGATGAAAATAAAAGTAAAAACTCTTTTTCTTTATTCAAACATATATATTCATTAACAATTTGTCATTAGTTTTCCAAAAAAACAAAATAATGCCTCTTTAACTAGTATCTGCCAACTCCAAAATTTTCTGAAAGGTTTTCCCATTGCGAATAGTCAAAGACTTGTAAAAGCTAGATTTGAGTAGCTTCTTGTGGTAGTTGGACTTGAGATAGTCAGCCTGATCGCTATTTCTGTAAAAGAAGGCTATCTGACCGAAATGCAGCAGCTCCCCGCCCCTCTATCTGCTCGCGACTGGCTTCCAGCAGGTAAAAGAGGACATCGCGCCGATAGGCTGCCTCATCCTGCCACCAAGCAGACAGTTTTGCCACTTCTTCTTAGAGAATAGCAGAGCCGAGCAGGACAAAAGGGATTGGAAAGTCATAGGATTAACTGAAATAAGCCGTCAAAATCGTCCTAATCTTTTCCTCGTGCTCCTGACTGTCAAAAAAGAGATTGCCACTGTTGATGTAGGAGATAGGGTTCTCAAAGCCCAGCTCCGCCAAATCGGCCTTCAAATCAGACATGATAACCTTGTTTTTTTTCCACCGACATTGATGCCGCGAAGTAAGAGAATATAACGCATTCTTCTTCCCTTCTTGCTTTGTTTGTCTTTCTAATCCACTGCCTTTATATCTAAAATCATATCGCGAATCTGTGCAGCCAGTTCGAAGTCGAGAAGTCCTGCAGCTTCTTGCATCTGACCTTCTAGTTTCTTGATCATATCCTTGCGCTCTTGCTTGTTGAGGCTTTCGATTTCGACAATTTCTTCTTTGTCTGGCAGGACAGATTTGGTTACACTGATTAGGTCACGAATTTCTTTCTGGATTGTTTGCGGTACAATACCATGTTCTTCATTATAAGCCATCTGAATTTGACGACGGCGAGCGGTCTCGTCCATAGCCTTCTGCATGGAGTCAGTCACCGTGTCCGCATACATGATGACATGACCCTCACTGTTGCGGGCAGCCCGACCAATAGTTTGGATCAAACCACGCTCATTACGTAAGAAACCTTCCTTGTCTGCATCAAGAATGGCAACCAGACTAACCTCTGGCACATCAATTCCCTCACGCAACAGGTTAATTCCGACTAAAACATCAAAGACACCTAACCGCAGGTCGCGGATAATTTCTGTCCGCTCTAAGGTCTTGATATCTGAGTGCATGTATTTGACCTTAACACCCATTTCTTTAAAGTAATCCGTCAGATCTTCTGCCATCTTTTTAGTCAACGTCGTGATAAAGGTCCGCTCATTCTTCTCTGCACGCGCATTGATTTCGCCTAAAAGATCATCTATTTGTCCCATAGTCGGACGCACTTCTACTTCTGGATCCAGCAGACCAGTTGGTCGAATAATCTGCTCAATCACTGTATCCGTCTGCTCCCGCTCATAGTCGCCCGGTGTCGCAGATACATAGACAATCTGATGAACATGACTTTCAAACTCCTCCCGACGCAGCGGGCGGTTATCCAAGGCAGAAGGCAAGCGAAATCCATAATTAACCAACATCTCCTTCCGTGAGCGGTCACCATTATACATACCCTTGATTTGCCCCATCGTCATATGACTTTCGTCCACCATGATTAAAAAATCATCAGGGAAGAAATCTAGTAAAGTGTAAGGTGGCTCACCTTCGCTCCGTCCGTCCATATGGCGAGAATAATTCTCTACGCCATTCGTATAGCCCATCTCACGGAGCATCTCAATATCATACTCCGTACGCTGTTTCAATCGTTGGGCTTCCAAGAGCTTTCCTTCCTTTTCAAAGATAGCCAGCTGCTGCTCCAGCTCAGCCTGAATCTTGCCAATAGCAATCTCCATATTTTCGTCATTTGTCATAAAGTGAGTAGCTGGGAAAATTGCTAAATGATCCACTTCACCCAAAACTTGTCCCGTCAACGCTTCTACTTCTCGAATACGGTCAATTTCATCACCAAAAAACTCTACTCGAAAGGCATGCTCATCACGAGAAGCCGGAAAAATTTCTACGACATCACCATGCACCCGGAATTTTCCCCGCTGAAAATCAATATCATTACGCTCAAACTGGATATCCACCAAATCATTGAGAAGTTTATCCCGTGAAATCTCCAAACCAGGTCGCAGACTGACCACGCTATCGGAGTACTCCTTAGGTGAACCCAGACCATAAATGCAGCTGACTGACGCCACTACAATCACATCGTTGCGTTCCAAGAGAGCCGAGGTTGCTGAGTGACGAAGCTTGTCAATCTCATCATTGACAGAGCTGTCCTTCTCAATATAGGTATCACTGGAAGGCACATAGGCTTCCGGTTGATAGTAATCATAGTAAGACACAAAGTATTCGACCGCATTGTCAGGGAAAAATTCCTTAAATTCCCCATAAAGCTGACCTGCCAGAGTTTTATTATGAGCGATGACTAAGGTCGGTTTATTGACCTTTTGAATAACCTGACTCATAGTATAGGTCTTCCCAGTTCCTGTCGCTCCCATGAGAATCTGAGCTTTCTCACCACCCTCTATATTATCCACTAATTGCTCAATCGCCTGTGGTTGATCTCCTGAGGGTTCATATTTAGAAACTAGTTTAAATTTATTGTCCGTAATTCTATTTATCATTATTCTTTTCCTCTATACAATCTTCTCTTATTTTATCATATTTCTAAAAATATCACTGACTTAGGATAATAAGAAGCCCACCTAGTAAAACTAAGTGAGATTTGATTTTCTAAATTGTAATGCTGCTGGTAATTTATCTTCTTTTTTAAGAGACCAATACAGATAGAAAATGCTGAGAATTAACACCAGACTGGTGAAAATAGAGCCTTCTGCTCCAAAAGCCCCACCCGAAAGCCAATCTACGTTGGATTTCGTATTGTAAGCAAAGACGGAAGTTTCTGCTCCCTGACCACTGACCTGAATACCATAAATGTTACCTTGAACAAAATTCCAAGCACCGTGAATACCAGCCAGCCCCCACATATTGTCAGTTTTTAGCATGTAAAAACAAGCAAAAGCACCATCGAGAATAATATTGACAATCGAAAGAAGCGTCACACCAGGATTTAGTAAATGGAGAGCACCAAATAGGCTAGCAGAGATTAAAATACCGACCAAAATATTTGACTTGGCAGTAACTGTCGGAAATAGCCAACCACGCGTCACCAGTTCTTCTGTTCCTCCTTGTAACATCCAAAACGGAATCAGGGCGATGATAAAGAGAAATGGCTCCAAACTAAGATGGTTGAGTTCTAACCTACCTACACCTGTCATCAAAAGTAAGACAACTATGAAAGAAAACTGTGCCGCTCCAATCAAAAAACCTTTTCCTAATTCTTTAAACCAATTTTCCTTAAAAAAACCAAGACTTGAAAAAGGTCTTTTTTCAACGCATTTCACCCAAAGAAAGAGAGCCAAAGAAATAAAGAAAAAGAGGAAGAGTTGAATGAAAATCATATAATGCGATATCAGGTCTTGTATCATTACAAAGCCTGCCCCAGAATGAACAAGGCCAAACACAAGACCCAGCAGTATCGAAATTGGAACCAATGCAAGCCCGCCGACAATTTCACCTCCATAAACAAAAACAATCGAGAGAATAACTGCCAACCAAATAGGTGGAATGTAACGGGACTGTTTCACATTATCAAGCATACGAAATTTAAACATAAAATTCCCTTTCTATTTTTTATTATTATATCATATTTATTTTACGCAAATCAAAAAAGAAATTTTCGTCTATGTTATAAAATCTAACATAAAAATACAAAATATTTGTATTTTAAAGATATTTTTGATATAATTTAAAAATATTCTTTAAAGGAGAGACTCATGAAGAAAAAAATTATAGCTTTTTTGTTAGCTTTACTACCACTCTTTGCAGCAACAAGCATTCATGCTGATACAATCAAAGTAGTATCTGATACAGCTTACGCACCTTTTGAATTTAAAGATTCCGATCAAACTTATAAAGGTATTGATGTAGATATCATCAATAAAGTTGCTGAACTAAAAGGTTGGGACATCAATATGACTTTCCCTGGCTTTGACGCAGCCGTTAACGCTGTTCAGTCTGGTCAAGCAGATGCTATCATGGCTGGCATGACAAAGACCAAAGATCGCGAAAAAGTCTTCACTATGTCTGATACTTATTATGATACAAAAGTTGTCATTGCAACGACTAAAGCCAATACAATCAGCAGTTATTCCCAATTAAAAGGGAAAACTGTTGGGGTTAAAAACGGAACTGCCTCTCAACGCTTTCTAGAAAAAATCAAAAACAAATACAAATTTACTATCAAAACATTTGACACAACTGATTTGACTTACAACAGCTTGAATTCTGGTTCGATTGATGCCATGATGGACGACCAACCAGTCATTGAGTATGCTATTAAACAAGGTCAAAATTTAAAAATCTCTATAAAAGGAGAAGCTGTTGGTAGTTTTGCTTTTGGTGTCAAAAAGGGAAGCAAGTATGAATATCTGATAACAGAATTTAACGAAGCACTTGCTCAAATGAAAAAAGATGGTTCTCTTGACAAAATCATCACAAAATGGACAAGTTCTACAACTACGAAAACAACTAGTTCTACTCCAGAAACCACTACTCCTGCTGGTCAAAAAGCTACTCCTGTAAAATCAACATATACCATTGCGAGTGACTCTTCCTTTGCACCATTCGTCTTCCAAGACAGCAACAATAAATATACTGGGATTGACATGGATTTGATAAAAGCCATTGCCAAAGACCAAGGTTTCACAATTGAAATCACAAATCCCGGATTTGATGCCGCTTTAAATGCTGTACAATCTGGACAAGCTGATGGAATGATTGCAGGAATGTCTGTGACAGATGCTCGTAAAGAGACCTTTGATTTCTCAGAACCATATTATACTGCAAATGCAATCCTTGCTGTTAAAGAATCTAGCACAATTGCTTCATATAAAGACTTGAAAGGCAAAACAGTCGGCGTTAAAAATGGTACTGCTTCGCAAACCTTCTTAACAGAAAATCAAAACAAGTATGGCTATAAAATCAAGACATTCGCTGACGCTTCTTCTATGTATGACAGTTTAAACTCTGGCTCTGTGGACGCCGTTATGGACGATGAACCTGTTGTCAAATATTCCATTAGTCAAGGTCAAAAACTAAAAACTCCAATCAAGGGAACCCCTATCGGAGATACTGCTTTTGCAGTGAAAAAAGGTAGTAATCCTGAATTGATCCAAATGTTTAACAATGGTTTGGCAAATATTAAAAAGAACGGTCAATATCAAAAAATTCTTGATAAATATTTGAAAAAGACTAGCTCTGCTTCTAGCTCTTCAGACAGTACAGTTGATGAAACAACCATTTGGGGGCTTCTCCAAAACAACTATAAACAATTGTTAAGCGGACTTGGTATCACCATTGCTCTTGCGCTTCTGTCATTTGCTATTGCTATGGTCATCGGCATCATCTTTGGAATGTTTAGCGTGAGTCCCGTCAAAGCCCTCCGCGTCATCTCAGAAATCTTCGTGGATGTCATCCGTGGAATCCCACTTATGATTCTCGCAGCCTTTATCTTCTGGGGCATTCCAAATCTCATTGAATCAATGACAGGGCATCAAAGTCCGATTAACGATTTTGTAGCTGGTACAATTGCTCTTTCTCTCAATGCAGGTGCTTATATTGCAGAAATTGTCCGTGGTGGGATTCAAGCTGTTCCAGCTGGACAAATGGAAGCCAGTCGCAGTCTTGGTATTTCTTATTCCAAGACAATGAGAAAGATTATTCTGCCACAAGCAACAAAAATCATGTTACCAAACTTCGTCAATCAGTTTGTTATCGCTTTGAAAGATACTACAATCGTCTCTGCTATCGGTCTTGTTGAACTTTTCCAAACAGGTAAAATCATCATTGCTCGTAACTATCAAAGCTTCAAAATGTATGCTATCCTAGCAGTCTTTTACTTGATTATCATCACTCTTTTAACGAGACTTGCAAAACGCTTAGAAAAGAGGATTAAATAATGGCTAAATTAAAAATTGATGTCAATGATTTGCATAAATACTATGGGGAAAATGAAGTCCTAAAAGGAATCACAACAAAATTCTATGAAGGAGATGTGGTCTGCATCATCGGCCCCTCTGGCTCTGGAAAATCAACTTTTCTACGTAGCCTAAACCTGCTTGAAGAAGTTACAAGCGGCTCTATTACCGTGGACGGTTTCGACCTAACTGACAAAAAAACAGATGTCGACTTGATTCGTGAAAATATCGGCATGGTTTTCCAACACTTCAATCTCTTCCCTCACATGACAGTTTTGGAAAATATCACCTTTGCTCCTGTCGAGCACAAACGGATGACACAAGCTGAAGCAGATAAACTTGGTATGGAATTATTAGAAAAAGTCGGTCTCTCTGATAAAGCTGATGCCATGCCAGACAGTCTCTCAGGTGGACAAAAACAACGTGTGGCGATTGCACGTGGACTTGCTATAAATCCTGATATTATGCTCTTTGACGAACCTACTTCCGCTCTTGACCCCGAAATGGTCGGAGATGTTCTCAATGTTATGAAAGAATTGGCCAAGCAAGGCATGACCATGATTATCGTGACTCATGAAATGGGATTTGCTCGTCAAGTAGCCAACCGTGTCATCTTTACAGCTGACGGAGAATTCTTAGAAGACGGCAAACCCGATCAAATTTTTGATAATCCACAGCACCCACGTCTCAAAGACTTCTTGGACAAAGTCTTGAATGTGTAATAACACTCCATCCCGAAAATTATTTCGGGATTTTTTATATTCGTATTTAATTTACTCCCGATTAAAAACTTAACTCAGGTCTCTTTTGACATTAAATCACTTTTTTGTTATATTAAAATCAATAAAATTCGGAGGTAAGGAGCTTATGTACAAGAAATCTATTGCTTAAAGGAAACTTTATCTAGTAGATTTTTTGTTATGCTCTTGCCTATTTTTCATAAAAGAAAATTTTTTCAAACTTCTCAATGATAAATATAGTCGTTGCAAACTGCTCTGTTTTGCAATGTTTGTTGGCAATCCAAAAACAAGAACAGCTCTACTAGATAAATAGGGCTGTTTTTCTTAGCTCTAAAATGACAATGAACATCAAAAGGAGACTTGTATGCTACAAATTCGACATTTAACTATTACCCATTTAAAAGATTTGAAAGATTTAATTAGCGATTTATCGCTTACTGTCAATGCAGGCGATAAAGCCGGCATTATCGGAGAAGAAGGGAATGGAAAATCTACTCTTCTCAAGCTGCTTATGAATGACACACTTGTTTCAGACTATGTTAGTTATAGGGGAAAGATTCAGAAAAGCTATAGTCATTATGCTTATTTGCCGCAAACTTTGCCTAAAAATGAAAGAAGGCTCTCCCTCAACGACTACTTCTTTGGTGATTTGGACGTAGACTTAGATTACAGCAAACTTTACCGCTTTGCTCAAGAATTACATTTTGATAGCGAACGTTTTACTAGTCAGCAAACAATAGCCACTTTATCCGGTGGTGAAACATTAAAAGTGCAGTTTTTAAAAATCCTCTCTACAAATTGGGACATTCTCTTTTTAGATGAACCTTCTAATGATTTAGACATCGATACTATGATTTGGCTGGAAAATTTTCTTCAAAATACACCTCAAACAGTCATGTTTGTTTCACATGATGAAAGTCTTTTAAGTCATGCAGCAACAAAAATCGTGCATTTGGAATTGGTTAAGAAAAAGCAAGAAGCTAAAACAACTGTGAGGAATCTTGATTATGAAAATTACAGCCAGCAAAGACAGACCGCATTTGAAAAGCAAACTAAAGATGCAAAAAAAGAACGAGAAGAATATCAAAAAACAATGGAAAAACATCGCCGCGTCAAACAAAGTGTGGAGCACGTGCTGCGCAACACTCATGATAGCACGGCTGGGAGATTAGTGGCTAAAAAAATGAAAAATGTCCTCTCACAAGGCAAACGATTTGAAAGAGAAGCGGCTGAACTGACAGAATTGCCAACACAGGCAGATACTATCAATCTGAAATCTCCTGCTATCACTCCTCTGCCATCTACAAAAAGAGTAGTCACTCTCGAGCAAATGTGTTTGAAGGTAGGAGAACGCACTTTAGCCCAAAATATAAATTTTGAACTCTTAGGGCAGAAAAAGATTGGGATTATTGGTGAAAATGGTGCCGGAAAATCTACTTTTATCAAAGAGCTGCGAAATCTATTGCAAAAGAAAAAAGGCATTACGCTAGGGTATATGCCTCAAATCTATCCTGATAGTTTAAACGAAGTCGATTCTCCAATAGATTTTCTAACATCCACAAGAGAGGGTATTGAGCGAGAAAAAATCCTCACCCACCTAGCCAGTCTGCAATTCACGCGCAATGAAGTGCAACATTCTATTTCCCAGCTATCTGGTGGACAAAAAGCTAAATTACTGCTTCTAAAAATGGTATTAGATCAAGCAAATGTCTTGTTGCTAGATGAGCCAACACGCAACTTTTCTCCCACTTCTCAGCCACAAGTACGAAAACTTTTTACAGACTATAACGGCGCTATCATTACCGTTTCACATGACCGCACCTTTCTCAAAGAAGTTTGTCAGAAAATCTATCGCTTGACTGAAACAGGACTAGATCCAGTCCGCAAAGAACAGCTATAAGTTTGTTCTCCTAGTCGATCTTAAACAGCCAAGTTCCCTTGAGCTGTCTGCATTTGGTAATAAACGCCTTGTGCTTGCATCAGCTCTTGATGACTGCCATGTTCCACAATATCTCCGTCAACCAACACTAAAATGATATCTGCATTCTGAATGGTAGACAAGCGATGAGCAATGATAAAACTGGTTCTTCCTACCATGAGCTTATTAAAAGCCTCTTGAATGAGCACTTCAGTCCGCGTATCAATAGAGGATGTTGCCTCATCCAAAATCAGGATTTTAGGAATCGCTAGAAAAACACGCGCAATGGTCAATAACTGCCGTTGTCCTTGTGACAAAGAATCTCCTGCATCTGCTAGATAAGTATCGTAGCCATGTGGCAATTGCTGACTAAAGAAACGAGCATTAGCAGCTTTCGCTGCTGCAATTACTCCTTCTCGGCTAGCCTCTGGTCGCCCAAAAGCAATATTTTCATGAATTGTCCCCGTCTTCAGCCATGTTTCTTGTAAAACCATACCAAACTGCTGGCGAAATGAAACTCTGGTGTAATCTGTAATATCTCTGTCGTCTAACTTAATCTTACCCGCATCTACATTATAAAAACGCATGAGGAGATTGATTAAAGTCGATTTTCCAGCACCAGTTGGCCCGACAATAGCAACTTTGCTTCCTGCTGGAACGGTCATGTTTAAATCGTGAATCAAAGGTTTATCTTTTTCATAACCAAAACGGACGTGCTCAAAATGAATCGCACCCCGTACTGCTTCACTCGTGAGTTCTTCTTTTCCAGTTTCCACAACTTCTTTTTCATCTAAAATCATGTACAAACGCTCTACACAAGCAAGGGCACTTTGTAATTCAGCCATAACAGACGAAATATCGTTGAATGGTTTGGTGTATTGGTTGACATAATTTAAGAATGTCACTAATTGTCCAACTGTGAAACTAGAGCCATTAATGATACGAACCGCACCAAATCCAACAACAATGGCATAAATAAGAGCATTCACGAAGCGCGTCGCTGGATTGACAGTAGAGGAATAAAAGATAGCATCCTGAGAATAGTCCGCATAGCTCTCATTGCCCTTTGTAAAATCCGTAATGAATTGCTCTTGGGCATTGAAACTGTGAATCAAACTTTCTTGAGAGAGACTTTCTTCAATGAGCTGTGTCTGAAGCCCTCGAGCTGTTGTTTGTTTTTGAAACAGCTTGTAACTTTTACGGGCAATAAAACGCGCAATCAGCATAGATAAGGGAGTTAAAAGCAAGACTAATATCATCATGAAAAAGTCAATCCTTGCCATTGTCACAATCGTTACAAAAATAGTCAACACGCCTACAAAAAACTGATTGAAGACCATGAGCAGACCATTATTTAACTGCTCCACGTCCGTCGTCAATCGACTCACTAAATCACCACTCCCTTGACGATCAAGATAAGCCAAGGGAAGTCGATGAATTTTTTGAATGACCGCATCCCGAAGTTTCTGACTATAACTATAAATCAACTGATTATAGATTAAAGGATTGAGCCATTGAATCGCTGTATTGGCAACAATCACCATACCCATTTTCGAGAGAATTGGAAGCAAATGCTGACTTGCATCAGGAAGTAAAACACTATCAACTGCATTCCCAATCAAAATTGGCAAATAAATGGTCAAAGCAACCTGAACAATTGTTCCAATTGTAGCTAGTAGGAAAAGCCAGCGCTGTTGCAACAAATCACTTGCAAGGCGTTTCAGACCACTTTTAGAATACCTCGTTTTCATGCTTTTCCTCCTTACTATGTTGTGAGAGATGAATTTCTCGATAAATAGCGCTCGTTTGAAGCAAATCTTCATGTTTGCCAAGAGCGACCTGGCGACCCTTGTCCAAGACAAGTATCTGATCAGCTGCACGCAAGCTATTGGTTCGCTGTGAAATTAAAATCAAACTCGTGTTCTTTAACTGCTCTTTGATAGCTTGCAATAGTTTAGCTTCTGTTAAATAATCAAGTGCCGAAGTGGAATCATCCAGCACCAGAAAAGGTGCTTTTTGTAAAATAGCGCGCGCAATCGTCAACCGTTGGCGTTGACCACCGGAAAAATTCCGACCAAAAGCTTCTACTACTGCATCTAGCTGACCTTCTTTTTCCTGTACAAAGTCACTAGCCTGCGCAATATCAAGAGCCCACCAAAGTTGTTCATCCGTCACCTTATCTTCCAAACCCAGCAATAAATTTGAGCGAATGGTTCCTCGGAACAATTCTGCTTTTTGTGGCACCAAACTCATCCAAGTGCGCCACTCTTCAAGGTTTCTAGGACTTCGACCATTTTTGAAAATAACCAACTGACCAGCATCAATCGTATACAAGTGCGCCAAGAGTTGCACCAAAGTTGATTTTCCTGAGCCTGTTCCGCCAATCACTCCCAAAGTCTGACCAGATAGTACGTCAAACGAAATATTTTCCAAGGAGGGACTAGCAGCTTGTGGATAGGTAAAGGTAACATTTTCAGCAGAAATAGATTGAGCACCAACAGAATGCCGTATTGACAGTTCTGCTAGTACATCTTCCTCTTCCTGTTCAAAAACCTCTTGGATTCGTCCAGCGCTGATGTAACTTTGGTTCAAAGAAGTGACGAGCATAGCTAATTTCAACAGTTCTATCAAAATTTGCAAAAGGTAATTGACTAAAGCGACTAATTTCCCTTGCGTCAGCAAATCCTGTCCAATAGCTAGATTCCCATGCCAAATAACCATGACCAACGTACTATTTACCACTAAAAAAGTCAACGGGCTAATCAAGCTAGACCAAACTCCTGTTTTTATCTGCCAGGTCTTATAAATTTCATTGGTATCTCTAAACTCATGAATTTCTTTATTTGTTTGCCCAAAGGCACGGATAACACGCATACCTTGCAGTTGCTGGCGTGTCATATTGACAATTTTATCTGTAATCTGGCGAATTTTAGCGTAAAGCGGATTCACCAAGCGTGACATGATATAGATAATGCCCGTTAGGATGACAACCATGAGTAAGAACCACAGTGTAATACTTGGACTAATCAAAAATGCCATGATTATTGAGCCAAAAACAATAATCGGCGCGCGCAAAAAAAGACGAAGAAATTGATTGATACCAGTCTGAATTTGATAAGTATCACTTGTCAAACGAGTGACCAGACTAGATGTCGTCAAGTTATCTCGACTAGCTTTTGGCAAACGCATAATCTTTTGATATAAATCTTTGGTTAATTGACGTGTAAATCCTACCGCTGCTTTTGAAGAATAATATTGAGCAATAACCGCCACAACAACACCAAATGATGCTAGGACAACCAACAAAAAGACCATGGTATAAAGATGCGCACTATCTTTTTTAGGGATTGTTTGGTCAACAATTGTTGCAATCAAAATTGGCACCAATAGTTCAAAACTAGCTTCTAATAATTTAAAAAGCGGTCCTAACAAGGATTCCTTGATATAACCTTTAAAATATTTCAATAAATCTTTCATGAAATCTCTTTTCCTACACAAAACTAGTTCTATTTTATCATAATCTAGCCTTCTCTGTGATTTGTTAGCGGATACAATTATTTTTATAGGAGAATTTTTGCTAGATGAATTCCAGATAAAAAGGAGAAGAACAATTTCGTTCTCTCCTACTAAATTTCTTTCAAATAAAATATTATTGATGACGATTTGCCCAAGCGACATCCAAATCTAACACTTCTTGTGTTGTGTATTGTTGGCGATAAGGATTGTAGACTTTGTTAGTTGTTGCAACATTGGTTGCTTGCACATTTGGTACATCGTATTGTGTCAAATTATATTGTTGAATCAAATTATTCAACTTAACATTATAGCTTGTATCCGTTGCATAGATACCTGTTAAAGCAGCAGTCGCATTCATATAGCTGGTCGTATTACTCTTCCAAGCATAAGTGTAGCGGCTATGTTTTAAAATCGCCACATAGTCTTGTAAAGATTCAACATAACTTGGATAGGATCTAAATTCTGCATTGACATTATAAGTATTTCCTTGCCCATCATCTTCTAGTGTAGCCATTTTGGCTGACTGACCAGCATACTGTCCTTTGATGCCAAATAAATTATGATGAGGAGCGGCTGACAAAGCGGAACGTCCAGAATTGCTTTCCAGAATGGCTTGTGCAATCATAACCGAAGCATACAAATCATTCTCTTGTCCCAATTGGCGAGCAGTTTCACCGATTTGTGAAATGAACACCTCTGTTTGGGTCAACGGACGTTGGTAAGTCTCATCATTGGCACTAGCTGGGTGAACTTGCTTGGACAAAACTGCACTAACCAATAAAGCAGCGGTCACCAAAGCCAGAACTGTAAAAATTCTTTTTTTCAATTTTTTCTTTCTCATAGCTTATTTCTCCAGTATAATATATTTTGATTATAACATAAAATTCCCAGCTCTTAGTTACAATTTGGTGACAGATTCATTATAAAAAACCGAGAAAATGATTCTCAGTCTTTCTTCAACTCTAAATTTTTTCCAAAATCGCATCCCAAGCTGCATCTAAACCATCTTTATTGACAGATGAAAAAACAATAAAATCATCATTTTTATCAAAATCTAACTTTTTCTTAATGATTGATTCATGCTTGTTCCATTTACCGCGTGGAATTTTGTCAGCTTTCGTGGCTACGACAATGACTGGTATTTCATAATATTTGAGAAATTCGTACATTTGTACATCGTCTGCACTTGGCTCATGCCGAAAATCCACTAGACTGACAACTGCTCTGAGATTTTCCCTGCTCGTCAGATATTCCTCGATCATCTTGCCCCACTTCGCTCGTTCTGTCTTAGAAACTTTAGCATAGCCATATCCTGGGACATCCACAAAACGAAGTTTGTCATCAATATTGAAGAAATTCAGCAATTGCGTTTTTCCTGGCTTGCCAGAAGTTCGAGCTAGATTTTTTCGATTTAACAATGTATTGATAAAGGAAGATTTACCAACATTTGATCGTCCAGCAAGGGCAATTTCAGGAATCTCGTCTTGCGGATAATGAGATTTATTTGCTGCACTTAGCAAAATTTCTGCATTGTGTGTGTTAATTTCCATTGCACACCTCTTTATACTGTTTCTAAAATCGGCTTATCCGTTCCGTCAACTGCTTCCTTGGTAATCCTTACCAGCTTCACATTTTCTTGACTTGGAACTTCAAACATGACATCTATCATAGTTTCCTCGATGATTGAACGTAATCCACGCGCACCTGTCTTACGTTCAATGGCTTTGTTGGCAATCTCTTGGAGAGCATCATCATCAAACTCCAATTTGACATCATCATAAGAAAGAAGAGTCTGATATTGCTTCACTAAAGCATTCTTTGGTTCGCGAAGGATTCGCACCAAATCATCAACTGTTAAAGGCTCAAGCGCTGCAAACACAGGTAAACGACCAATCAATTCAGGAATCAAGCCAAATTTTTGAATATCTTCAGAGATGATTTCTTGCATATAAGAACCAGTTTCATCAATGGCCTTGTTGTTTTGACCAAAACCGATAATTTTTTCGCCTAGACGTTGTTTGACAATTTCTTCAATACCGTCAAATGCACCACCAACGATAAAGAGAATATTTTTCGTATCTACTTGAATCATCTCTTGTTGAGGGTGCTTGCGCCCGCCTTGCGGAGGTACGCTGGCTACAGTTCCTTCAATAATTTTGAGGAGCGCTTGCTGAACACCTTCACCAGACACATCACGAGTAATAGAGACATTTTCGCTTTTCTTCGCAATTTTATCAATCTCATCTACATAGATGATACCACGTTCAGCACGCTCAATATTGAAATCTGCTGCTTGCAAGAGTTTCAAGAGAATATTTTCAACATCTTCTCCGACATACCCAGCTTCTGTCAAAGCTGTCGCATCCGCAATCGCAAAAGGAACATTCAGACTTTTTGCTAAAGTTTGAGCGAGGAAGGTCTTGCCAGAACCAGTTGGACCAATCATAAGGATATTGGATTTCTGCAATTCGACATCTTCCTCATCTTCACGATTATCATGAAAATTGATGCGTTTATAGTGATTGTAGACAGCCACAGCCAAAGCACGCTTAGCACGGTCTTGTCCAATCACATAGTGATTCAAAATATTGAGTAGTTCTTGTGGTTTTGGCACTTCTGACAAGTCTGCTAGCACTTCTTCTGCTAGTTCCTCTCTGATGATTTCTTGTGCTAATTCCACACATTCATTACAAATAAAGGCATTATTTCCTGCGATGATCTTTTGCACTTCTTCTTGGCTTTTACCACAAAAAGAACAATAAACCATCATTTCGTTCGTACGATTTGTAGGCATTTTTCACTCCAATTCTATTCGTTGTTTATTCTTTTTTCTCATTTAAATAAGGTCATATAAAAAGCATGAATACTATTCACTAAATTTGTAAAAGCATTCAGCCAAAAGAGCACTGACAATCCATACCGTTTTTTACGAAAAGCTTGCGTTGCCGCCATAACACAAACGATACATAAAAGAGCCGTAAAAAATCCGAAAATACTACGTTCCATTACGACTCCTTTCTCTGAAAGGTTGTGACAGTAAAGTCATACTCATTCTTTTCATCTTTGGCATGAAACTGATGAGACAGATCCTGAAATTTCGTCATATCAAAATCTTTTGGGAAATAAGTATCACCTTGTAAACGAGCATGAATACGGGTAATAACTAATTCATCCATTAAAGGCTCGAATGCAGAAAAAATCTGACCGCCGCCGATAATATAAAGAGTTTTTTCCTGAGTCTCATACCATTTCATAACCGAGTCAACATCATGAAACACCAGAACTCGCTCATTCTCTGCCTGATAGGATTTGTCTCTCGTTAAAATAATCGTAGTACGATTGGGCAATACTCTGCGGTTCATCCCATCAAAAGTCACTCGCCCCATTAAAATAGCCTGCCCAGTTGTCATTTCTTTAAAATGCTTGAGATCAGCTGGTAAATGCCAGGGCAATGTGTTGTTTCGCCCAATCAAGCCATTCTCATCTTGCGCCCAAATAGCTACAATTTTCTTTGTCATTTCCTCATCCTTTGAATTGATATTTCTATTTTATCAAATTTCACAAAAAAAGGCTGACTTTAACTATCAAATCAACACTAATTTATATTGCACAAGAAATCCATTCTTTTATGATGTCTGGTGAAAATAGTTAGATACAGCCCTTTATTTTTTAGATTTTGAAAATCTGAAAATTACTTCATTCTCAAATCGCTAAATCAAATTTCAACTGCGGCTTAACAGGATCATAATCAACTAATTCAAAATCGTCTGCTTTAATATCAAAAAAGTTGGTTCCGTCTGGAACATTTAAAACCAAGCGTGGCGTACAGTTAGTTGGTTCACGTCGAAGTAATTCTTTAGCCTGTTCAAATTGATTATCATAAATGTGCAAATTATTGACAAAATAAAAGAATTTACCAACTTTCCAGCCAAAATGCTTAGCAATCATCATTTGCAATGCTACATACTGCATGGCATTGATGTGATGAGCTACTAGCATATCATTTGAGCGTTGTGTCAGAGTTGCATCCAGATAAATGTCACCGTCTACACGGCGTACATCAAACATGGTCTGAAAAGCACACGGTAGTAGACCTTCTGTTTCTTCAAATGCTTCATAATCCCAAAGCGAGATAATATTTCGTCGATTCCAAGGATTGATTTCTAGCTGTTTCAAGATTTTATTGATAATATCATGTTTCTTAACAACAGCGCCATAGCGCAAGCCAATCGTGCGAGTATCTCCTACTTCCCAATCATTCCAATAATGAACATTGTACTTTTCTTCTAAAATATCTAAGCTATTAGATTGGTCTTGGTAAATCCAGAGCACCTCTTTGATAGCTGACTTAATAGCAATCGGCCGAAGCGTTGTAATAGGAAATTCTCCCTTGCTCAAGTCGTATTCAGCAAAAGAACCTGTAATATACTTAGAGTTAGCCACTTTCCCGTTTTTATAACGAGGGCGTGCATTTTCAGAAAAAACACCTTCATCTAAAATTTTTCGAATATTTTCTTTAAAAATAGTATCTGCTTTTGTCATGATTTCCCTTTTCTAATATTGCTTTTTCTAGTATAACACAAAATAAAAATCTCCTACAAGTTAAAACCTCGCAGGAGAAAACATGCTTCAATATCGAATTTTTTGAGCTCCATAAATCGAATGCTGACGATGTAGAGAAAATGCCACCACACACACTATGAAAAAATAGGGGAAATTAGTAAAGCCAAATACTTCACAGCCAATTAAAATCGGGCCTAAGAAAGTAGAGGTCGCACTTCCAAAAACAGCAGCATAACCTAGTGCAGCAACCAAACCAACTGGAAGTCCAAATAAACCTGCTAGCAACACACCTAAGCTTGCACCAATTGCAAAAAGCGGTGTCACTTCTCCACCTTGAAAGCCAGCTGCCAAAGTCAAAACTGTTAGAAGTAACTTGAAGAGCCAATCATATACATAGACGGGCTGACCAGCAAAACTAGCTGCAATCAAATTTGTTCCCAGCCCTGAGTAGCGACCTTTATCTAACAGCAGAAAGACGATACTTAAAAATATTCCCATAACGACAATCCGTTTGTAGGGATTTGGAAAAATAATTGCTGCTTTCTTTTTGCTCCATGAGAGAGCATAAGCAAATACATTGCCGCAAAGTCCAAATAGAACTCCAAGAAACACTAATTTGATAAGAAGCGTCGGTGACAATACCAGATGCACAGAAATTGGCTGTACAAACTTCTCAAGCCCTAACGCATGAGATGTCCAAGAAGCAACGAAAGAAGCAATCATTGCAGGATACAGAGCCGTCAGTTGCATGGTTCCTACAACCAAGACTTCCATTGCAAACAAAATTGCCGCCAGCGGTGTTTGAAACAGTCCAGCAAAACCAGCAGCCATCCCTGTGACTAAAAAGATTTTTGAAGTGTTGGGGATAGAAAATTTCTTGCCAAACCAATGAGAAACTGTTGCTCCTAATTGTACTGCTACTCCTTCTCGACCAGCTGAGCCACCAAAAAGGTGCGTCATCCAAGTTGTCAATATAACCAAAGGGATCAGGCGCTTTGGGATATGATTCTCTACACCATGTCCTACATCAAAAATCAAGGTCATCCCTTTACTACTTTTTCCGCCGTATTTTTGATAAAGAAATACAATCGCTAATCCTGCTAAAGCTAAAAAAGGAATCAAGTAAAAAGGATGCATTGACCGAACTTCGCTTAAAAATATGAGAGTTCGTCCAAATATCGTATCAGTAACTCCGATCACTAATCCTATCAGAATGGACAATATGGTAATAGCTACCACTCGCTTTCCACTATTGATCAGCTCTATGTCACGTGCATTTTTCATTTGAATTTCCTTTGTTATTTGATGTGTTGGTCTTGATAAGCACGCGAATGTTTCAAAATATCAGAAAAAGTCTGAACAATGCTTTCTTCGTACTGTTTTTCATGTACACTATTTGCAACTTTCTCTAAAATTACTTGTTCTCGCTGAGTGTCTAATACAGCTTTTCCAGTCTGACGTTTATAGAGAGCAACTTGACTCACCAAAGCCATTCTTTTTTCTAGTAAGGCAATCAAATCTGCATCTATTTGATCAATTTCTTTTCTAATTTCTACTAAATCCATGATTTCCTCCTAATTGCTTTCTATCTTAACAAAATTTTTCACAATATGCTAGTAATCGTCAGGTTTTGAATCTCAAGTCCTAATTTTCTCAATTTTAGCAGAAAAATAACACTCAAATTGAGAAAAGTTCAAATAAAGCCTATTCTTTCAGCTCTAAAACGAAAAGTTAATGTGAGAGTCGTTTTTATACAGATAAAGATCTATTGGGATTACAAGTGCTATAACTTCATAGGAAAGTGTGGGGGCAAATTTGACACAAGATTGTTTCTTATGATGAATAATTGACTAAAATATAATAAAAAGTTGATGTAAAGCCAAAAAAAGAAGTACACATTAGTAGAACTTCTGATTTTTAATTTGAGAACCTTTCTATATATTATATTCTCAGTTTGCATTTTTATGAGAGTGATGATGATAGAATTATGAGAATATATCTCAGGTTTTACCTATTTAAAATTTTTTTAATTATTTGAATAGTTTTATGTTTAAACGGGGAAGGATAATATCTAAAAGTTCCCATTTTTCTTAGGACATAACCATTGAAATTTTGTTTAAAACGAAGTACACTGTCAGAACCATCAAAATGACCAGTAATACCCAAAAGGTTGTAACAGGGAATACCTCGCTTGATTGATTCTCGCATTACATAATCTTGCAAAAGAGCAGGTGCGTAGAATTTGTTAAATTCAGGATAGGATCCAGAAAAGAGATAGACCGTTTCTTGGGGAGTGTATATAAAAAGACTGCTAGCTAATATTGTACTTTCGTCTCCATGCTTTTTTAATAGTTGGTATGCTTCGTTTTTTCGTATTTCAAACGTTTCAAATTGACTAGATAGTTCTCGAATTTGATTCAGTTTTTTTCAGAGGAATGGTTGTTTTCTTCAAGATAATCTTGTAGTAATTTAATCTTTTTGGATAATTCATCCTGATTACTTTGCAGACGCTCCAAATAATTTTTGAAATTTATGCTAGCTATGATAAATTCTGCATTGTTTCCAAAGCTATCATAAAATTTTTCATAATAATCTAAAGTCTTATCATTATAGTTGCGACGTTCAGAAGTTGATGAAGTAATCTGCTTAAATTTATAAAGCTCATTACGTTTAAGTTTATGCAGTTCTATACCAAATGTTTTAGCTTTTTTACTAATGATTTTCTTTGTTTAGTAAAAGATTTTAACAACGTTTCTTCTGTTAAGTCATTTAGGTCTTTTACAAAATGCCAATCACCTTCACCTCCAGGATAGTCCTTTTGTAAGCCATCAAATTGGTAATTCAGGTTGGTGAGCATAGATACAAGTTCCTTCTTTTCTGTACTAATAGGCTCACCTTTACTATTGAAGACTTGATAAATATCATAAGGTTTTACAACCAGCTCCATAGCCTTTAACTTTCTTGCATAGATTTTTAATTCTTCATAAAATTTAGGTAAGAACTCATAATTAGTAACAACAGGTCCAGAGTTGATTTCTAGGTATAAACCACCCGCCATCTTTGTACTAAATAATAAGGCTGATACTTGTAATTGATTGTTAGTAAAGAAGCCAATGAACTCAACATTATACCCTCTTTTTTCAATAGAATAGACATTTCTACGGATGGAATAAAGGATTTCCATTTTACCTTTTGATAATGTTGTTTAAATATTTCTTTAGTAATTATTTCTACAGGCATTGTTCTGTACTCCTTGAGCTTTTGTAGTTTAATAAACAAAGCTGGTGAAGCTAAAGAATAAAATTATTTCTTATTTGAAAACGTTTTTATTTCTAATTATCTTGTCATTATAAATTTAATGATGTCAAAATATTTGCTTTTAAATTTAAAAATTATGAAACTTTTCATTTACTAAAATCTTGTATTTATTATAAATATCATATTTTTAGCTTAGTTTCAAGCAATTTATTTTTCGGAAAGAAAAAAGTCTGAAGAAAATTATTCAAAAAGAATGGTTTTCTTCAAACAGAATCTATTTTCAAGTATTAAGAAGACAATTTCCTACGCGAGGATAGGGACATAACCCCATAAAATAAGAAACCTGCTAACAAATAGCCGATAAAAATTTTAAGTGACCATTGCAGTACATACGGCCAACCGTATTTTGGAATATTTAAGAAAAAATAAGCAAAAGGACTATCTTTTGCACCTGGAATAGACCATTTGATAATTAGGCCATTAAATAGAGCAAAAGCCAAATAAATCAAAGGCACACTCGTCCAAGCAATCGGGTCAAACCAACGATATTGTGAGCGTTTATCAAACAACAAGGTATCTGCTAAAAACCATAGTGGCACAATGTAATGACAAAGGAAATTTTCAAGTCGATAAAAATCAGTTGCGAGCGGTGCCAACATAAAATGATAAATGACGCATGTAATCATAATACACATGGTCACTCCGCCTTTTAGCCGAAACAGCGACTGCGTTTGCCAACGATGTTCAGAACGCGCCATTAGATAGAGCAAATAGGCCGTAAAAACTGTGACAATCATGTTAGATAAAACTGTGTAGTACATCAGCATTCCTAAGCCACCATGCTTTGTGATTTCAAGGTAAACTCCTGTAAATCCTAACATAAACAATACCATGCGGCTATAAAAAATCACATTTCGCTTCATCATCAACCTCAAATTTTCTTAACAAACTCTGATTTGAGTTTCATTGCACCAAAACCATCAATCTTGCAGTCAATATTGTGGTCTCCTTCTACAATCCGAATATTTTTCACGCGCGTCCCTTGTTTCAAATCCTTTGGAGCACCTTTGACCTTTAAATCTTTGATGAGAGTGACGGTATCTCCGTCCGCAAGCTGATTCCCATTTGCATCAATTGCTCTGATACAATCATCTTCTTCAACGACTTCTGCCGGATTCCATTCGTATGCACATTCAGGGCAAACTAACAACAAACCGTCTTCGTAAACATATTCTGAGTTGCATTTTGGACAATTTGGTAATTGATTCATACTTCTCCTTCACTAATCTCTAGACATCACACCTAGAATTTATCATGCTTTTCCATTTTACTATAAAATAAAAAATTTGACAAATGAGATAAAATGAATAATTTTTAAAAGACTTTTTGGCTTAATACTTAATAAAAATTACAAGATTTAACGTCCTTCACTTCTATCTGCTAGTACCTTGAGCAATCAACTGCTATGTTGTTGATTAATTGCACCATACACTTTGCAGTTAGATATTTTTACAAAGATAAAGAATCATTTGATTTTCTCTTATAGATTTTTCTAATGTCACAAAATACTTCAAGCATTGGAAACCATCTATGTCATTTGCCTAGTTTCTGAGTGCGTTTATAAGATGCAGCAACGGCTTTGATAATGTTTCCTCTGAAAGCATCTGCTTCAAGACTCGCTACTCCCGCAATCGTTGAGCCTGCTGGGCTACAAACCTGATCTTTGAGAACCGCAGGATGTTGGCCACTTTCTTTGACTAATACCGCTGAACCTAAAAGGGTTTGATTCGCTAATTGCAAAGCCAAATCTCGTGGTAAGCCAGTTTGTACCCCTGCATCAGCCAGTGCTTCCAAAAAGAGATAAACAAACGCAGGACCACATCCAGCCACAGCAGTTGCCGCATCTAACTGCTGCTCCTTTAAATGAACCAACAAACCGGCAAGATCCAATAGTTCACACAACAAGTGTTCATCCTGCTCTGTTGCTTCATCTGATAAAGCATAGCTGATAACACCAGCACCAACTGCAACAGGCGTATTGGGCATTATCCGGATTAACCGATGTTGTGTAGGAACGAGAGCTTCTAACTGCTGCAAGGTCAAGCCGGCAGCCATAGAAATGAGTAAAACAGAGCTGCGCTTTTCAAAAATAGCATGGTATTCTTGCAACAAATCCGCAAATTGAGTGGGTTTAACACCTAAGAAAATCACATCTGCTTGCTCAAAGATGACTTCGTTCGTGACAGGTTCGCCACCCACTTCATTCGCAATCTGCTTTGCTTTTTCTGAGCTTCGATTTGCGAGCAGGATTTGATGTTTTTTTTGCCTAGCCACTACACGTGCTAAACTGCCACCCATATTTCCTAAGCCGATAAATCCAATTTTCATGTTTTTACTCCCTAATTTGTCCTGAACCTTGCACAACATATTTATAACTCGTTAATTCTTTTAAGCCCATCGGACCGCGTGCGTGTAATTTCTGAGTAGAAATTCCCATTTCACAGCCCAAACCAAATTCTCCACCGTCTGTGAAACGTGTGGAAGCATTGACATAGACTGATGCACTATCAACCTGCTCTGTAAAAATCGCTGCGCTGGTGGCATTGTTGGTAATAATGGCATCTGAATGATGTGTGCTGTGTTGCTCAATATGTGTGATAGCTTCTTCCAAAGAATCCACTACCTTTACAGCCATGATGTAATCTGAAAATTCGCTATCAAAGTCGCTAGGCTCTGCTATTTCCCCTGAGATGAAAGAGCGAGCTGTTTCATCCAATCGAAGTTGAACAGGTACTACCCCACGCGCTTTACGAACAGTTACTAAGCGTTCTTCTAATGTTGGGAGAAACTGGAAAGCAATTTCTTTATGAACCAGACAGACTTCCATTGCATTGCAGACCGAAGGACGACTGGTTTTGGCATTGTTGATAATCTCTAGTGCCATTTCTTGGTCAGCGTCCTTATCAACATAGATATGAACAATCCCCGTACCAGTCTCAATCACAGGAACAGTCGCATTTTCAACGACAGCTTGAATCAGCCCCGCACCCCCACGAGGAATTAGCAAGTCCAAATATCCTTTTGCTTTCATCAAGATTTGAGCACTTTCACGACTGGTATCTGACACCAACTGCAAGCAATCATCTGAAATCGCGGTCTGACGAAGTGCCGCCTTTAGCGCGGAAACAATGGCAGCTGCTGTTCTGTGTGCCTCTTTTCCACTACGAAGGATAACTGCATTTCCGCTCTTAATGGCTAATGCGGCTGCATCAGATGTCACATTTGGACGACTTTCATAGATAATTCCAATCACTCCAAGAGCTACCCGCTTTTTAGTGATTTCTAGTCCATTTTCCAAATGAGAGACTTCTAAGATGTCTCCAACGGGGTCTGTCAACGCAATCACTTGACGAATGCCAGCTACCATGTCTTTGATGCGATTGGCATCTAAATACAGACGATCCAACATGACATCAGAAATATGACCTCTTGCTGCTGTCATATCTTCCGCATTGGCCATCAAAATTGCGTCCGTAGTTGCTTCTAAATAATCAGCCATCAAAGACAGAGCTTTATTTTTCTCAGCCGTTGAAGCTGTGTTAATTGATTTTTTTGCTTGCTTGATTTTCTCTAGTAAGCCTTGTGTACTATTCATATCCTACTTCCTCTTAAAATTCTGACAATAATAATTCCAATTCAGGCGTTAGTGAAATCCAATGATCTCGGTGAATTACCACTCCCTTTGGTTTATTGGCTTTCAGCATATCTTGTAAAGCTGACTGCCCAAAACGAACACGTCCTTTTCCTAAAATGCGCTCTGTGTCCTTTTCATAGACGGTCACAATATCATCATAAGAAAAGTGTCCTGACATTTTTGAAATTCCTGAAACAAGTAAGCTCTTGCCTTGCTCACTCAATGCTGTGCTTGCTCCTCTATCCACCCAGATAGAACCTTGACTGGTAGCGTAAAAAGCCAACCATTGTTTTTGCGTTTTCATATTTTTGGCTGAAGCAGTAAAAAATGTGCCATTTCCCTGACTTTCTGCAGCTTCGATGAGGGGTTGATCTTTCAAAGAAGAGCAAATGTAAACAGGAACCCCTGCCATAGTGGCAATCGTTGCTGCTTTCAGCTTGGTCAGCATACCACCTGTTCCATTAGAAGAGCCTGCTCCACCTGCCATTTCAAGCAAATCTGTTGTAATCTCCTCTACCAAATCAAGGCGCTTGGCATCAGGATGATTGACTGGATTTGCCGTATAAAGCCCGTCAACATCCGTTAATAAAATTAACAAATCTGCTTGCACCATAGACGCAACTTGAGCGCTCAACGTATCATTGTCACCGACTTTCAATTCAGCAATGGAAACCGTATCATTTTCATTGATAATCGGAATGGCTCCTCGGTTGAGCAAGACAGAAATCGCCTGATGTGCATTTTTATAGCGTCGTTTATCCGCAAAATCATCTTGTGTTAGTAAAATTTGAGCCGAGATAATCTTTTTCAATAGCAGATTCGTCGTGTATTCTTCTAGCAACAAGCCCTGACCTACCGCTGCGGACGCTTGCTTGTCTGCAATTTTTGTCGGGCGTTTCTTAAAGCCCAAAGATGAGAAACCCGCTGCTATAGCTCCTGATGAGACTAAAATCACTTCGTGCCCTGCTTCATGTAGCATGGCTAACTGCTGAGTAATCACTCTCACTTTCGCTCTCGATAAACTTCCATCCTCATTTGTTAAAGAACTGGTACCGACTTTACATACAATTCGTCTATATTTCATAACCCTCTCCAAAGCTGATATATTGCATTATTATACCAAAATTTCGAGCAAAATAAAAAAGAAATGAAGCAGAAAGAGATATTCTCTCACTCCATTCCTTTTCTCAATTTCTCTAGTGTTTCTTGGAAAATAGCTGGCGCTTCTGCTGTAAATTCCATGACTTCTCCCGTCTTAGGATGAGTAAATCCAAGTGTTCTGGCATGTAAGAATTGTCCATGCCCTTTTAGCGTTTTACGCGGTCCGTACACTTCGTCTCCTGCTACTGGATGACCAATATAAGCCATGTGCACACGGATTTGGTGGGTACGACCTGTTTCCAACTGCAATTCTACCAGCGTATAATTGCCAAAACGCTCTAAAACGTGAAAACGTGTCACAGCTGGCTTTCCCTTTGCCGTGACAGCTTGTTTTTTTCTATCTTTTTCGCTGCGTCCAATCGGTGCTTCAATAACGCCTCTGTCATTCGGCAGATTGCCATGCACAATCGCCCAATATTTCCGCAGGGATTTTTTATCTTTTAATTCCTCAGCGAGCTTGATATGCGCATCATCATTCTTGGCAATCATCAGCAATCCTGATGTATCCTTATCAATCCGATGGACAATTCCAGGGCGCAAAACACCATTGATACCGGACAAATCCTTGATATGGTACATCAGCGCATTGACCAGTGTTCCACTCGTATGCCCTGCACTTGGATGCACCACCATACCTTGAGCCTTGTTCACCACTGCGACATCTTCATCCTGATAAACAATATCTAGCGGCAAATTTTCTGCTACATACTCCAGTGCTTCTGGTTCGGGCAATTCATAAGTAATCACATCACCTGCCTTGACGGCATACTTGGCTTTCTTGACTTGCCCGTTGACTAAGATTTGTCTATTTTTGATTTGCTCATTGGCATGGCTGCGGGATAATGGTGTCAAATCAGCAACCGCCTTGTCCAACCGTACACCGCCAATCTCTACTTTAACTTGCATTGTCCTCTTCCTTTAACATCATCACCATCAGTACAAGCACGCCAATCGTCAGATAACTATCCGCAACATTAAAAATTGCAAAATTGATAAAATCAAGCTGAAACATATCCACGACAAAGCCTTGGCGCATGCGGTCAATAAAATTACCAATTCCCCCTGCAATAATCAAGCTCAAACCAGACAACAGCCAGGCAGAACCTTTAATGTGTTTGCTCAAATACCAAATAGCAGCGCCAATCACCACTAAAGTAATTACCGCAAACAACCATTGCTGGTTTTCCAGAATTGAAAATGCCGCACCTGTATTTCGCAAATAAGTCAAACTCAAAATCTTTGGAAGGAAGGGTTTTACTTCACCTAATTGAATGTTTTTGACAATTTCAAACTTGACCCATTGATCCAAAGCAATTAAGGCTACAATCACAATTGGCACCATCACTTTTCGTTTCATTTTTTACCTCTTTTTGCAAAATATTCTTCCATCACAGCAACAAAAGCTGCACCGACCAGTGAAAGCTCTACTTCTTCGCGTTTGACATAAACCATGCGGTTTTCCAAATTGTCTTTTAGCCGAATCACCGTAATGCCATTTACGCTATTGCTATCCAAAAATCCAGATCCTGTCGCATAAGCATCTGTCCGCTCCAAAATGCCATTTAATGTAGCACGGTCCGTCACATTAAACATCTGCGAACTGGCACTGGTGTCCACGAAATTCTCTGAATAATAGAGATACTCGTCTTTTTCCTGTGTAAAACGAACCGTCGGCAAATCTGCCAAATCTTCCATAGTAAGCTCCTCTTTCCCAGCTAAGGGGTGATCTGCCCGTAGATAGATATGCGTCTGAAAAGGAATCAAATCTATCACTTCTAGTCCCAATTTATCAATCCGCTGCATCATTCCTTTAGTATTTTGATTGTTCAGATAGATAATGCCAATCTCGCTGTGTCCTTGTGCTACTTCGTTTAAAATCTGCACCGTAGTAGATTCAAAAATTCGGAAATTCTTATCTTTTGGATAGCGTTTGGCAAATTCCGTTATCAAAGGTGGCAAGAAATCATAGTGCTGGCTGGCAATGGAAAATTCTGCCTTTTCTTCCTCTGGATTGGCGTATTGATTTTGAAAGACATCAAATCCTTTGACCAATTCTTGAGCTTTTTCGTAAAATTCCATTCCTCGACGTGTCAAAAATGTGCCGCTGCTCGTTCTACGGAATATTTTAAAACCCAATTCTTTTTCTAAATCCCGAACTGCAATGGACAAACTCGGCTGGCTGACATACATTTTCTCAGCGGCTTCACGAAAGGTGCCACTATTGGCAATGGCTACAACATAGCGCAGTTGTTGAATATTCATCCTTTTATCCTCTTTCAAGTGTTTTATCATTATACCATAAATCAAGGCATAACTAAACCTTCATACACCCATGAAATCCAGTTACTAGCAGCTTTCTGCTCAAATAGAAACTCCATTGTAAGTGACACTCTATTTCTTTCATTATACCATGAAAAGGGCGGAGCGAGAACTTTGACAAAGAAGTCTATTCAAGATATAATGTAAAAAAATAAACTGAGGACAAGGACATGGCAAATTCAAAGCTTATTACGCGGCTGAAACGCTCCGAAGGACAACTGCGCGGCATTCAAAAAATGATAGAAGATGAGCGCGACTGTGCGGACATTATCACCCAATTAACCGCTGTTCGCTCTAGTGTCGAGCGGGTTATTGAGTTGATGATTACTGAAAATCTCACCGACTGTCTCAATCACCCTTTGGACGATCCTAAAGCACAAAATGAGCGGCTAGAAAAAGCCGTCCAATACCTTATCAAACGAAAATAACCTCAGCAGACGACGAAAACTGCTGAGGTTTCTTTATTTACGGTACACAATATAAGGGATGATTCTAACTATCACTTTTTTAGAAAAATAGAACTGCACATGGGCAAAAGTAGTTCTTAAAGGAGTGTGTCCGCCCGGCGGACAAAGCGAACTTATTTCTAGGCAAGCCGTCAGCCCGGCGGATGAAGTGAACTTGTTTCTGGGCAAGCCGTCCGCTCGGCGGATGAAGTGAACTTGTTTCTGGGCAAGCCGTCAGTCCGGCGGACAGAGCAAACCTGTTTCTAGGCTAGCTGTCAGCCCGACGGATGAAGTGAACTGCTTTTAGGGCAGGCTATCGACCCGATCAACGAAGTGAACTACTTTTAGGACAGACTAGTGACCCGATCGATGGAATGGACTGCTTTTGGGGGCAGGTTGCCAACCATTGAAAGAAAAGTCCTCCTCAATATGGTATAATAAGAGTAATAAAACAAATCAAAGGAGGCAAGTAAAATGGACTTATACGCAAAAGTAGAAGAAACCTTAAACAAGTTAAACATTCCATTTGAAATCGTGGAGCACGAACCAGCACTTACGACCGAGCAAGCAGACAGCTTTATCGAAGGCATTGAAGGTGTCCGCACCAAAACGATGTTTCTCACTAACAAGAAGAAAACCGCCTACTACTTGCTCATCATGGACGACAAAAAGCGCTTGGACATGGACTTATTTAAAGAACTGGTAAAAGCCAATAGAATCCGCATGGCATCCGCTGACAGTCTATTTAAAAAAATGATGTTGCCAGCAGGCGTCGTCTCTCCATTTGGATTGTTAAACAATGCCGATAAAGACATTCAAGTCTATTTTGACAAAGAAATCATGTCAGAAAAACGAATGAGTTTTCATCCCAATACCAATGAGAAAACACTCTTTTTAAACACGACAGACCTATTCAAATTCCTAGAAGCTATTGGTTATGAGCCACATATTATTAAGTTATAGGTTAGGCAAAAACTCAATTTCTAATCAAAATGAAGTATGAATAACAAAAAGCTTAAAATCATTGTTTTTGATAACTTGATTTTAAGCTTTTTACTATTTTTGGAAGGTTTTTATTCAGTTTCTTTTCTCTTTCCTTATTCCACCTCGCCATGCCAGAAATTCATGCCCCCAGCTACATTGGTTACATCAAATCCTTGCGCACTTAAAAACTGACACGCAGCCGCAGAACGTGCGCCAGATTGGCAGATGACATAGTATTTCTCCTGCTGGCTGAGTTGTTTGTAGCCCGTCTCAAAAGTGCTTAATGGCAAATTTTTTGCCGTCGGCACGTGTCCCATTTGAAACTCATAATCTTCTCGCACATCAAGAATGGATAAGGTTTCTGTCTGATATTTTTTATAAAATTCAGGCATGCTGATGCTAGTTTCCATATTCTACTCCCTCTGGTTTTACCATTTTGTACAAGGCAAAGGCGCCGTCTAGGTTCTTAACAGAAAATCCTGCTTGTTTAAGAATGCGCTCAGCAATATAGCTGCGAAGTCCACTATGACAGCTCACGATATAATCCTGCGACTTGTCTAACTCTCCTAAACGCTCACGCAATTCATTTAAAGGAATGTGAACCGTATCCACTTTCAAACGACCTTGTTGAAGCTCACTAGCCGTCCGCACATCTAGGAACTTCTTACCAGCAGCTAGTTCATCTTCCAATTCATACCACTGGATATTGTCGCTCAAACCTTCTACCAAGTTTAAGGCTGCATATCCCAGCATATTGACCGGATCTTTAGCAGAGCCAAACGGTGGCGCATAGGTAAATTCCAACTCTGGCAAATCAAAAATCGTTAGATTACCTTTGATAGCCGTTGCTAAAATATCAATCCGCTTATCAACGCCTTTTTTCCCAACACCTTGTGCACCATAAATTTTGCCACTTGTTGGCTCAAAGAGGAGCTTCAAGGTCACATCAGTCGCACCCGGATAGTAACCAGCATGATCCTTACCACTGACATGAATGACTCGATAAGGCAAGCCATTCATACGAAGAATGCGCTCGCTCAAGCCAGTTGACGCTGCCGTCATGTCAAAAGCCCGAACGATAGCTGTACCAATGCTGCCTTTATTCTTTCGAGCTACTCCAGCAATCACATCTGCAACTTGGCGACCTTGACGATTAGCAGGCGAAGCCAATGAAATCAAAGCGTCTTCTCCTGTAATCTCTTGCTTAACCACAATCGCATCACCGACTGCATAAATATCAGGTTGACTGGTTTCGTAACGCTCATTGACTAAGATACCGCCACGCAGTCCCAGTTCAATACCTGCCGCCTGTGCCAAAGCATTCTCTGGTTGCACCCCGACAGACAGAATAGTCACATCAGAAGCAATCTTTTGCCCATTTTCCAGCACAATGACCTGTCCCTTGTCCTCAAACCGCGTAGCAGACTGAGAAGTCATCACTTGAATACCGTTTTTCAACAATTCAGCCTGAACAAAAGCAGCCATTTCTTCATCAAGCGGTGGCAAAACATGCGGTGCTTTCTCAACAATTGTCACATTCAAACCACGCTTACGAAGATTTTCTGCCATTTCAAGCCCAATGAATCCAGCACCAATCACCACAGCTTCTTTTGGTTCTTTCTCCAAAGCTAACATAATCTCATCTAGGTCAGGAACATTGCGCAAAGTATAGGTGTTTTCGGCTGTTTCCAAACCGTCAATCGGAGGCACAAAAGGCTTTGCTCCCGGAGACAAAATCAGCCTGTCGTAAGTCTCTGTAAACTCTTTTCCGTCATGCCGAACCGTCACCGTGTGTTGATTTGGTGAGATAGCCGTCACTTCATGAAAAGGACGAACATCTAAACGAAAGCGTGCCTTTAAACTCTCAGGCGTTTGCACTAACAAATCTTCCCGATTAGCAATTTCCCCAGAAACATAGTAAGGCAGACCGCAGTTCGCAAAGGAAACGAATGGTCCCTTCTCAAAAATAATAATCTCTGCATCTTCCATTAACCTTCTTAAACGCGTCGCTGCAGACATTCCACCTGCAACTCCACCAACAATGATAATTTTCATTCAACTTCCTCCTTTATCACTTTTAAACAACTTTTCCAGTCCAAGCACTCATACCGCCTTGAACATTGACAACATCGTAGCCTTTTTTCTTTAGCTTTTTGGCTGCCATTTTGCTCCGCACACCGGAATGGCAAATGACATACAGTGTTTCATTTGTTGCTGGCGTGTATCTTGCGATTTCATTGAGTGGGACATTCTTTGCACCTTTGATATGACCACGCCGATATTCAGACGGTGTTCGTACATCTAGCAGTTGAATCTTCTCTTTTAATTTTTGTTCCAATTCACTTGTAGAAATACTATCTATTTTCGTAAATAAGTGAAACATAAGCACCTCCGTTTATACCCTTATGGGGTATATTAAACCATGAAGCTTTTCTTTTGTCAAGAATCTTGTTTCAATATTTTTATAAAAAAAGAAGCCCCACAAATCAACCACATTAGGTTGCTTGTGAAGCTTATCCTTTCTATCGAATGATTCAACCTTTAGATTACTTTTATATGTTTACAAAAGATTCATCAATCTTCTTTTTTTCGACGACCAATATAACCGAAAGCTGATAAAAGTAAACTTACGCCCGTCAGCGTTGCAAGCGTTGGACCAACTTGAGAATCACCTGTGCTTGGCAAGATTTCTGTTTTCGTTGGAGTTGCTTTTGTAGGAGTCGTTGGTACAACTGTCGGAGTAGTTGGCTTGTCCGGCGTTGACGGAACTACTGGAGGAGTTGGTTTATCTGGAGTTACTGGGATCGCAGTATAATAAACATCCTTAACCATATCCTCTTGAGTGACTGTTTCTGCCGAAACAGTTGCCACATCTACTGTGTAGCCTGGAATGACTGGAGATGGAACAGCGTCATAGGTTGCCTTGTCAGCTACCCAATCCGTAGTCTTCACAACATCTCCCGTTACCTTATCTTTCGTCACCGTCCGTGTCCAAGTTACTGTTTGCACATTATCGGCTGGCGTCTGGCTACCTGCTCCATGATAACGAACCGTCAAGCTCACTTTCTTGCTTTCTTGACTTTCTGCTGTGCCATGTTTCAAGTGAACTTCAAATTTTTGATAAGTTTCATTATAAATTACACCCGTACTTGGATAATTATCTGAAACAAGCTCATAGCCTTGACTTGTATAATGAGAGATCGTGTCCGCTGTTCTGTAAGAATCCGTTGTATTATAATCACCAGTTAATTCTTTCGTTTCAAGAGTTGCACCCGTTGTATCATCAATATAGCGAACTTGGGCCCTTTCTTGATTAGCTTTATAAACAACTGTTTCAACGATATCCTCACTATCACCTGTGATACCATCAACAGCTGCAACAATTGGTTTATCAGCTGTATAACCTGTAATCATTGGGGAAGTGACCGCTGCGAAAGTTCCTGTAACGGGTGACCAAGAGCCTTTAGTGGAAAGTTTTGTCACCTCATCCGTTTTCACTTCTCGAGTAAAACTCAATGAAGTACCATAACTTGATCTTGCTTCGCTACCGTTTTGATAAACATAATGAATCGTTTCCTTGACAGTTTTAATCTCACTAGATGTTGTTACTTTATGTTTTAAATGAACCACCACATTTTGGTCCACGCTGCTATCTTTATCAAACTGAGCTGGAAGATCGTCCTTAGAAACCAATTCATAACCCTTATCAGTATAACCTTTGACAATTCGATCGTACTTCGTTTGTGCGTCAGTTGGTAGGTTTGTACCTGAATGACCTGTCGTCAATTCTACTTGGTTTTCTAAAGTCGTACCGGTTGTGTCATCAATAACTGTATAAGTCACTTTTTGAGTTTGAATACCATAATGAACATCTTTAACAATATCTTCTTGCGTGACTTTTTCTTGCGGAACTGTTGCCACATCAACCGTGTATCCAGAAATTACTGGCGATGGAACAGCATTATAATTTGCTTTATCTGCTGTCCAATCTGTGGTTTTCACAACATCGCCCGTCACCTTGTCTTTCGTCACTATCCGTGTCCAAGTTGCCGTTTGCACATTGTTGGCTGGTGTTTGGCTACCAGCTCCATGATAGCGAACCGTCAAGCTCACTTTCTTGCTTTCTTTGTTATCTGTTGTACTATGTTTCAGACGAATGACAACGTTTTGATCTTTCGTGCTATCCTTGTCAAACTTGGCTGGTAAATCATCTTTAGAGATTAACTCATAGCCTTTATCTGTATATCCTTTGACAATTTGTTCATACTTCGTTTTAGCAGTTGTTGGAAGGGCAGAATCCGAATCACCAGTCGTTAATTCTACTTGGTTTTCCAAAGTTTTTTGTGTCGTTTCATCAATGACTGTATAAGTGACTTTTTGCTTATCAGCTGTATATGTGACTTTTACAACCACATCTTTACTATCACCTATGATACCATCAACAGCTTCAACAACTGGTTTGTCAGCTGTGTAACCTGCAATTATTGGAGAAGTGACTGCCACAAAAGTACTTGTACTTGGAGACCATGCACCTTTTGTAACAGCTTTTGTTACTTCATCAGTCCTCACTTCTCTAGCAAAGTCTAGTGTAGCTTTATGACTTTCTGCTGCTTGGCTACCATCCTTATAAACATAATGAATTGTTTCAGTAACAGTTGTATTTTCCGTAGATGCTGTCACTTTATGTTTCAAGTGAACAACGACATTTTGGTCTACGCTACTATCTGTGTCAAACTGAGTAGGAAGATTGTCCTTAGATACCAATTCATAACCTTTAGCAAGATAATCATCAACGGCTTTATCATACTTCGTCTGCGCATCATCAGGAAGATTTGCACCAGAATCACCTGTTGTCAACTCTACCTTGTTCTTTAAAGTAGTGTGGGTTGTATCATCAATAATAGTGTAAGTGACTTTTTGCTTGTCGGCCTTGTATTTAACCGTAACCTTGATGTCAGTCTGATCAGCAGTTACGTGTTCTGCGTCAACTTTAGCCTTATCTGGTGTGTAGCCATCAACAGTTGGAGAGACTACCTCTGGGAAGGTGCCAGTAGATGGTGCCCAAGCCCCTGGTGTAACATCCTTCGTCACTTCATCTGTTTTCACTTCTCTAGTGAAAGTCAAGCTAGCTTTCTTCTCTGGAGCTGCTGGTGTATTATCATCCTCGTAAACGTAGTTAATCGTTTGCGTTACAGTCTTGGTTTCTGTAGAAGTTGACACTTTATGTTTCAAGCGAATCACCACGTTTTGGTCTACGCTACTGTCAGTATCAAACTGAGCTGGCAATTCATCCTTAGAAGCCACTTCGTAACCTTGTGCTAAGTAACCCGCGACTACGGTGTCGTATTTCGTTTTCGCAGCAGCTGGAAGAGCTGCATCCGACTCGCCTGTTGTCAATTCAACCTGATTTTCCAGAGTCTGACCTGTTGTCTCATCTACAACTGTGTAAGTAACTTTTTGCGTTTGGATTGTGTAATATACATCCTTAACAATATTCTCTTGAGTAACTGCTTCAGACGGTACCGTCTCGACATCCACGCTATAACCAGGAATCATTGGAGACGGAACAGCATCATAGTTTGCCTTATCCGCTTTCCAAGCTGTGGCAGAAACTTCTGTGCCTGTGATCTTATCTTTTGTTACTGTACGCGTCCAAGTCGCTGTCTGCACCTTGTCTGCTGGTGTTTGTCCACCGGCACCGTGATAACGAACAGTCAAGTTTACAGACTTGCTTTCTTGGATATCAGTTGTACCATGCTTCAAGTGAACAACCACATTTTGATCGTGGCTACTGTCAAGGTCGAACTTAGCTGGGAGCTGCTCTTTCGAAACCAATTCATAACCTTGAGCTAGATAAGCATTCACCATTAAATCATATTTTTCTCGAGCACTGTCTGGAAGAGGAGTATCAGAGCCTCCGCTGGTAAGTACTTCCTTATCTTTCAGCGTTTTTTGGGCAGTGTCGTCAATGATGGTATAGGTTACTTTTTGCTTATCTGCTTTATAGGTAACCGTTTCTTCAATATCTGCGCTATCTCCCGTAATCTGTTCAACGGCTGCTACAGTTGCCTTATCTGGTGTATAACCATCAATCTTTGGAGAAACTACCTCTGGGAAGGTTCCGGTAGACAGGATCCAAGGACCCTTATAGACAATCTTATTAGTCACCAGATCCTTGGTGTTAATCCGATAGAACTTCAAAGTCTGAACCTTCGTATCCGCTGCCTGTGTGTTATCTTCATAAACATACTTGATGGTCTCTGTGACTGTCTTTGTTTCTAGAACTGCAGCTCCCTTATGACGTAGATGAACTTCAAAGGTTTGAAGAGTTTCATTATAGGTTACACCATTTGTTGGATAATTGTCTGAAACAAGTTCATAATTTCGATCGGTATACGTCTTAATGGTTTCAGCTGTTCGATAAGGATCAGTCTGCCCATAAAAACCATTCAGATCCTTCGTTTCAAGAACTTTTCCTCCGTTAGTATCATCGTCAATGTATTTGACTTTGGCATAGGATGGTTTGGGTGAGTACACATAATAAAAGTTTTGATCCTCATTGATGAATGGAATCGACTTGGCTTCTTTTAACTGTGAGCCATACGCATTGATTACTGTATCAGCTTTTACTAGAGTATAACCCACAATTGTTTTTGGAGCGGCTTGATAATCAGGTGTTTGAGGTGCCATTGCTCCTGCTGGATAGCCATACTTAAAGTCTCGAGTTTCTAACTCCTTACCATTTGTATCCACATAGTGTATTGTGATCTTCTTCTGACCTACGGCACGCGCAATGGATGGAGTTGTTTTCGCAGAAAGCTTTTCCTCTCTTATCTTTTTTATAGTACCATTGTCATCAACATTATAACTAAAACTCTTAGACTCTTCATCTAGAGCATTTTCAATTGATGAATCCGCAAAAGTAATCCGAGTTGAATGACCTGTACCTTGAATAACATTAGCATTTTTTAAAATACTACTAACTTTTCTGTTAACCTCTTCTGTTCTATTAATTTCTTGATACTTATCGCCCATTTGAGCATAGTCGTCAGTTGGCCAAATATCATGATAGGTAGTAGCACCATTTCCTGTCATTTTTCCTAAATTAATAGCAACTGTGTAGGTCCCATCTCCATTATCAATAACAACCGAAGAGTTTTTACCCGCTTGTTTTAATGCCTTAACAATCTCTTCATCAGTTGAATTTGCTGGCAGTTCAACTAATTTGTTATCTGGGTCTGAATTGATGCTAATAGAAGTTGAAGTATCTCCTTTAACAAGATATTTTCCATCCTCACTAATTGCTAAAGTAGAAGTATATCTTTTAAGGTCTGGTTTGATACTAACAATTTTTGACCCATTACTTGGTTTTATACGATGGACAGAAATGATATCACCATTTGGAATTCCTGTTTGTCCAGAGTTGGTACCATCGCTTGACAATAAATTATTATAATAATTTGCATCGCCAGTTGAAGTGCCTATTTTTATTGAATTTGCTCTATCGCTACTTGCACTATTATAAACAGCAAAATTCGCCTGTGCTTTCTCAAATGTTCTTGGTGTTGGTTTAAAAGTAAACTTATTGCCATTTATTTCTAAAATAATATTTTCATAACTTGATTTTGCTGTAAATTTCCCAATAGTCGCTGCCTTTTGAGTAATGGATACTGTCTTTTCCGTATTTCGAGGCATATCTTGGAAGCTTTGGTCTAAGGTAATTTCATAGGCAAGATTATTGGGATCTGAGTGCACAAATTTAATTGTTCCAACACCCTCGATACGTTCTGCTGTTCCAGAACCAAGGTTGGCATAATAAGCGCCATAGGCATTATTTTCCAATTTAACTGGAATACGGAGAACATCTCCTTTTTTCAAGGTTCCATCTTGTATGATTTTAAAGTCCATTTGAACCTTGTCAAGGGAAACTTCTTGAGCAGGTAAGGGTTCTGTATCCCCTGGATTCATGACTGTTCCGCCTTTTGTCGTAACTGTTACGGAAAAGTCTGAAATATGTGAAGAAGCTTCCTTCACACTTCGGCGAGTACGCACCGCACCTGCCGAACGAAAGGCAGAATAAGACTGCGCATTAGTTGACTGTTCGATTGGCTTAGGCTCGGCAGAAGCTGAATTTTCTTTTGCAACTGCTGCAGAGGTTGAAGTATCCGCAGATACCTTGTTTGTGCTTTCTGCCACTGAGCTGGTTGTCGGAACTGATACTTTCTCGTCTGGCTGCCCAGTAGTTTGTGCTAAAGTTTCAACTTTTTCTACTGCTGTTGCTCCTGAAGCTGAAGCGGCATTCTCTGACACTGTCGCAGGTGCTGGGGAACTATTATTTTCAGCGCCTGCTGAAGTTCCTTCTGATACTGGCACTTCAGTTGTTGAAACTGAAGTGCTTGGAGTTGATACCTCCGAAGCCAAGCCTGCTGCCGCAGTTGTGTCAGTCGAAGCTGGAGCCGTAACATTCTCTGTTGACACAGCGTTCACACTACTGTTCTCATCCGCTTGAACAGTCGGCGCCCCAATAGCTAGCCCATATATAGCCAGACTGGCTATTGCAATCGAAACAAGCCCAACATTTTTCTTTCTCAAAGAAAATTTATCACGTTTTCCATTATAAAGTTTAAAACTTTTCAATTAGTATATTCCTTTCATGGTAAAATATCTATATAATTTTTATCTGATGGGTAAAGTTGAGAATAAAAACCTATTACCCATTCCTAAAAAATTGAATAAAGCTACTTTATATATTATACTTTGATAATTGGAATAATTCAACTAATATGATACTAAAATACATGAAAAACACATGTAAAATGTACTTAAAATAAAGATAGCTGCAAAGTTGTTCACAGCTATCTTATAATGAGATGAAGATTGTTCGTTTTATCTACATTTCTTTTGTTGTTTTCAAATTATCATTTCCAAAAGAAAGACCCGTACCATGAGGTAGGGACTTTCAATTCTTATTTCGCAATTGGGTAAACAGAAACTTGTTTTTTATCGCGACCTTTGCGTTCAAAGCGTACAACGCCTTCCACTTTCGCAAACAAAGTGTCATCTCCACCGCGTCCAACGTTGACACCTGGATAGATGTGAGTACCGCGTTGACGGTAAAGAATAGATCCACCAGTTACAGTTTGTCCGTCAGCTGCTTTAGCTCCAAGACGTTTTGCTTGTGAATCACGTCCGTTAGATGTAGAACCTCCACCTTTTTTATGAGCGAAAAGTTGCAGGTTCGCAAGATTCATTTTCAACATAATGTTTTTCCTCCGTGTTAGTTTTCTGTGATAACTCTTGTTTGGACGAACTCAGCTGAGTCCTCCGATAAGTTTGCCATACCTAAGAAGAATGATTCAAAGAAAAGTTGAGTCATTTCTCTTTGGTGAGGTGGAATATCCGTAGGAATCTCTACTCGTAAAAATCCACCTTCTTCTTCGTTTAATTCTAAGATTGGTTCATAGCCTGCGAATTTCTCAATCGAATTGATGAAATTTATAGCAAGCGTAGAAACCGACGCACACACGACATCAAAGCCGTATTCGCCACTTTCGGCGTGTCCAGTAATTTCTGCACTCCTCAGTTCACCATCCTCGGCTCGTTCAAAGACTGCTTGTATCATGTGCTCTCCTTAAAAATTAAGCGTTGATTGCATTGATGACAACCTTAGTATATGGTTGACGGTGACCTTGTTTACGATGGCTACCTTTTTTAGGTTTGTACTTGTAAGTAACAACTTTCTTTTGTTTTCCTTGTTTTTCAACAGTTCCAACAACAGTAGCTCCAGAAACAAGCGGAGTTCCGACAACAGTGTTTTCACCACCAACAAGAACAACTTCGTCAAATGTTACATCTTGACCAGCTTCAACGTCTAATTTTTCAACGTAAATTGCTTGACCAACTTCAACTTTAACTTGTTTGCCGCCAGTTTTAATGATTGCGTATGTGCTCATTATGCACCTCCTATGAATTTTACGGGTTTCCCCTAATTTTGTGAAGACTCGCCTAGCATCGTGGGACGAACCACTTATGACGATGTTCGAGCGGTTGCACAGGCTGTGCATAGTCAACTCTTTAAGTATAGCATTTCTGGAATAGTTTGACAAGTATTTTTTATCAAAAAGTAGCTATCTGATGAATTGTTAAGCAACAGCAAAACAATTTTCGCTACAACAATCCCTCAATCATCTCATCCACTTCGTCTGTTTCTGCTTCTGGTGTGATTTCAGTAATGATGATACCAGCAACAGCACGTTCCACTAATCCTTCCACATCCATACGTGTTTCGTATTGCTCTGCATTTTTTATCTTTGGATTGGTTTTCGGACGATCTGGGGCAAAAATGGTACAGCAATCTTCAAAGGGCTGAATTGAGATATTAAAGGTATCAATCTTTTCAGCAATGTCGATGATTTCCAGCTTATCCATGGTCACAACTGGGCGAATAATTGGAGTGTTAGTGACAGCATTGATTGCTTGCATGCTTTCTAGCGTTTGGCTGGCAACTTGACCAAGGCTTTCTCCGTTGATGATAACGAGCCCACTACGTTCTTCACGAATGCGATCTGTAATGCGCATCATAAAGCGTCGAGTTAGGGTCATCAGATAAGCTTCTGGTGCTTTCGCTTTGATTTCTTCTTGAATTTCTGTAAATGGCACTTCAATAAATTGAATATTGCCACCAAATTTGGTTAATTTGCGCGTCAAATCCTGCGCCTTTTTGAGGGCACCGGGACTTGTATAAGGCGGACTAGCAAAGTGCACCGCTTCAATATCCACTCCACGTTTTAGAGCTAGATAGCCTGCAACGGGTGAATCAATCCCGCCTGACAACATCAGCATACCTTTTCCAGATGTTCCGACAGGAAGACCGCCTACTCCACGAATCGTTTCATAGGACAGATAGGCTGCTTCTTCGCGGATTTCTACTTGCAGTGTAATATCTGGCGCTTTCATCTTGACTTGAACATGTGGAATCGCATCAAAGACCGCATTCCCCAAGGTCTGGTTCAATTCACGACTATCCAATTCAAAATTGTGGTCACTGCGTTTGCTGGCAATCTTGAAAGTCATCCCCTCTTTATAAATTTCTTTCATAATTGTCTGTACCGCTTCAACCAAAGCAGGAACTGACTTCTCAACTTTATAAGACGGAGAAAAATTTTGAATCCCAAAAATCTGTTTAAGCGATTCTGCAACAGGTTGATAGTCCGTTCCGTGAAGATAGACATGTGCACGATCTCGGTCTGCTTTCACATGCACATCTGGGTAAATAGAGAGGACTGCCTGCATATTGCGTTTCAATTTGTTAATAAAACGCATGCGATTTTTTCCTTTAGTTGAAAGCTCGCCGTAGCGAACCATAATTTCTGAATATTGCATTGTTTACCTTACTTTTCTAGTTTTTTCATAAATGAGTTTAAACGTTGTTAGGAATTGCTCAATCTGACTCATATCATTATCGACATCCAGACTAATTCGCACAGCCGTTTGAGCTAAGGATTTGTCAACACCCATGGCTATCAAAGTTCCAGCTGGTTTGCCAGCTTTAGAGGAACAGGCACTCGTAGTAGATATATAAATGTCATACTCTTCAAAAGCATGAACCACTACTTCACCTCGTACGCCTTTAATCCCAAAAGTCAGGATATGGGGCGCAAACTCTTCTATTCCTGAAAAAATCGTCACATCAGGATACTTAGCTAGCTCTTCTAGGATAATCTCTTTCATTTTTGCGGTTCGTGTGATGAAGACTTCCAAATTTTCCATAGACATGCGCAAGGCTTTTGCAGTTGCTGCAATACCCGCCAAATTTTCAGTTGTAGAACGCTTGTCTGATTCTTGACCGCCACCATTCAACAGCGGACTGATTTTCTTACCAGACTTGATATAGACAAAACCAACACCCCGTAAGCCATGAAATTTATGACTAGAAAATGTCGCAAAGTCCACGCGCTCAGTTAAATAATCTTCTGTTGGAATCTTAGCTATTGCCTGCACTGCATCCACATGAAAAGAAATAGTTGGCTTGTCCGCTAAAAGTTCTGAAATAGCTGCAATTGGTTGAGCAGAGCCGATTTCATTGTTGACCGCCATGACTGAAATTAAAGTCGTATCCGATCGGATAAGGGTAGCTAATTTTTCAACATCTACAAAACCTTTTTTATCAACAGGTGCAAAATCCACTTCAAAACCTTGCTGCATCAGCCAGAGAGCGGATTCTTTCACTGCTGGATGCTCAATAGCAGATACAATGATATGCTTGCCATAGCGCGCTTTTTCAAAAGCCACACCCTTGATAACCCAATTATCACCTTCCGTCCCTCCAGACGTAAAGAAAATCTCTTGAGAGGATTTACCGAGAAGCTCCGCAATTTGCCTGCGAGATGCATCTAACAAGCGGGTCGCCTGATTGCCCAAACTGTGGAGACTAGAAGGATTTCCCCAAATTTTAGAAGCAACTTCTGTATAGGCAGCCAAAGCCTCTGGGTAAGGCTTGGTCGTTGCTGAATTGTCTAAATAAATCATCTTAAATCTCTCCATTTCAATACTCCTATTGTAACACGAAAAAGAAACGGGGACAACAGCAAGACTTGAAATGAAAAGGCTCTCCAAGTTTTGACTTGAAGAGCCCTGAAGGTTAATCATAAAATTCATGCAAGAGAGCGGATAGTTCCTGTTGTTGTTCGATGAGGCTTTGACCGATTGTCGTTGATTTTATCAAAGTTCGCTCACGGACATGCTCAATCACTCTCTTCAAGGATGAGAGATCTACAGCCTGCTCAATCATGTTTTGAACATTTTGAAAAGGCTGATGCGTGACAATCTGGAAACCATAAGAATTATTGAGCAAGGAATAGCCAGCAATTCCCGTTTTCTTTTGATAGGCTTCACACAAACCACCGTCAATAACGAACAGCATGCCTTCTCCTCGTATTGGGGATTCGCCTTTCAATGTTTTTACAGGTGTATGCCCGTTTACAATCCTAGAATCTTCAGAAAAGAGACCGAATTCTTCCAAAATCAACTTGCAAATCTTAGCAGAATTCCGATAAGAGAAATAAGGATTTTCTTTTTCAACATGCGTTTGTTTATCCTCGATAAAATAACGCTCCAAGGTCGTCATCTTGTCCTTACCAAACAAGGGAGATAGTTTCCCATTCCAACAGTACCAGATAAGATCCGTTGAGAAATCGTCTTGAATCTCTGGATTTTTAGAACTTTCTCGAATGTGATATTCAAAAAAGTCGAGCAATTCTTTGCCAGCATAGCGAATTTCATTGATCTGTAAAGGTTGAAAATCTCCAGATTCTTCCAAAGGAATGCAGCCATGAAAAAGGAGGTGATTATTATAAATCTTATACATCGAACCCTTGTTCATCAAAAAAGAAATGTGACGTTTGATTTGAATTGAATGCTGAAAAGAATCTAGCAAAGTAGCAACCACTTCCTCTTCCTCGTCTGTCAGCTGATCTGGCTCTTGAGGATTGATTGTTTGGAAGCAAGTATTAGCTAAAAAATGCTTCTTTTCTCCAACTAGAATACTCTCTTCCCAATAATCAATCTTATCAAGTGTCAAGTTTTGAGCCATATCAAACTCCGGCCGCCTTTTAATCAGTTGATTTTCCAATTTAAACTGAATGATTGCTAGTGCTTGGTGAACCTTTTCCAACTGGAGAATTTCGATAGGAGAATAGCGGTCGCTTCGTTTTCCTAAGTTGGGCTTAAATTTCGCATTTTCCGAATAAGTCTTTTCGGCAAAAAGAACGAGCGGTCTTAGATTGAGACCATAAGCTCTCTCAATATCGTAAAGATAGCCATATCTAGCAGCTATTCGCAAGAGAATAAGCAAACATTCTTTCGAGCCAAAGAAAGCCCCCATCCAGATAATATCGTGATTGCCCCATTGAATATCCACAGAATGATAAGCCATGATTTCATTCATTACTTTATCTGCGGCTGCCCCGCGGTCAAAAATATCGCCGACTATATGAAGATGATCAATGATTAACTGCCGAATGACCTTTGCTAATGCCGAAATAAACTGACTTGCCTCGCCTAAATCAATCAAATAGTTCTGAATCGTTTCAAAATAAATATTGCTATCCGGCAAATTTCGATCTGTATAGAGCAATTCTTCAATCACATAAGCATATTGTGGCGGCAAAGCCTTTCTCACTTTGGAACGAGTGTATTTTGCTGCCACAAAAGTTAGCAAAGTCAACAAGTTTTGAATAATTTCTCCATACCAGCTCTTGTCTTTCAAAGGATAAAGAAAACCATCGCTCAAAACTTCCTGGGGATAAGCAATCAGCAAGGTCAGCTTGTCTTTTTCCGCTTTTGATAATTCCTCTCCAAAGCAGTCGTTGATTTTTTCATTCAGATTCCCCGCACAGGTCCTTAGGATATAGTCAAAAGCCTCAAACTCACCATGAATATCACTAAGGTACAACTCGGTTCCTTTCGGCAAATTTAAAATAGCTTCCAGATTGATTAACTCTGTAATGACCTTTTGCTTGGAATCAAACTCTTTTAATAAAATTCGTTTGTATTGTTCCATTCGTTCACCTCGTTTAAATATAGCACCTTAGGGCTTTGATTCTTATTTTGAAGCCAGAGATTTTAAATGTTCTTCAATAATGCAAGCCGTTTCTTCAATAGATTTATCTGTCATATTGATAACATGTGCTTGATATTTTTGAAATACTTTTTTAGAATAATCCAATTCTTCATAAATTTTTTCTACATCTGTATAGCTTGTAGCTTGTGTCAAACCGAGCGCATCCAAACGGTTACTTCTTACTTTGACCAATTTGTCCGGTTCACAAACCAGCCCAATCATTCTTCTTCTATCTACTTTATCCAAGATTTGCGGTAGCGGAACCTCTGGAATCAAGGGAAGATTGGACACTTTGTAACCTTTATTAGCTAAATAGATACTGAGCGGAGTCTTGGAAGTTCGAGAAACTCCTAGAATCACAAGATCTGACTCCAAAAATCCTTGCGGGTTCTTGCCATCATCATATTTAACAGCAAATTCAATAGCTGAAATTTTATTGAAATATTCCGTGTCCAAACGGTGCAGGACTCCCGGAACTTCAATTGGTTGCGTGCCTGTTTTTTCTTTGATGATTTCAAAAAATGGATTCATCAAATCCAGATAAGACAAATGATTGACTCTGCTAAATTCCCTCGCAGTTGCTGCCAAATGACTGTCTACTAAGGTACTAATCACAACTGCGTCATCTTTGATAGCGTCCTGCAAAATATCCAACAATTCAGACTCCTTATTTATAAAAGGAAAACGATAGCTATTATTAAAAATCAAATCTGGGTATTGAGCCATAACGGCTGACAGTAATTTTTGGGATGTTCCTCCCAAAGAATCAGAAATAGCGTAAATGGTAATCTCTTGTTTCATGAAAACTCCTTTTTTATCTATTCACTTCTGCATTTCTAGCTTCTTGGATAATAAAGTCCAACAAGGCTGACTTCGTAATTGTTCCGATAATATGACCTTCATTTTGCTCCTCCACAACAGGCAAGGAATCAATGGCAAAATCCTGCAAAAGTGCCGCAGCTTCAAGGATATTCAAATCTTTATGGCAGGTTTTTATATGCGGCATTCTGGTCATGCAAACGGCTACCGGTGTCACATCAATATTGGCATTGAGCGCCGCTCTTAACAAATCCTTTCGCGACAAAATGCCCAGCAATTGCTTTTTTTCATCTATCACATAGAGAACATCTGCATCATACATAAATAAAGTAATAATGGCATCTTGAATAAACGAATCGTGCGCCACCAATACTGGTGATGTCATGACATCTTCAACTTTCTTCTGAAAAGTATCAAAGAAAAAGAGCATTTCCAAATCCGAACCAGCATAAGTGTAGCCAACTTTCGGACTTGCTTTTAAAATCCCCACTAAGGTTAGAAAGGATAAATCTGAGCGCAAAGTTGCCCTAGACACATCTAGCAGTTCTGAGATTTTTTCACCGCTAACCGGTTGATCTTTCTTTACAATCTCAACGATCTCTTTTTGTCGTTTTGTTAATTTCAACTTTTACTCCTTTTCCAATATCAATTTCAAATCATTATTATGTGTCATATTATAACAAATAAAACTCGTTTGTCAACGATTTATGATTGGTTTTTTCAGTTGACAAACATATATGACGTATATTACAATGTATTTGTCTTTTATTATGACACATATTTAATAAATTGGAGGCAAAAATGGATAAATGGATTTATTCTTTTGAAGAAGGACGCGCTGAAGACAAGGCGCTACTAGGTGGTAAGGGTGCCAATTTGGCAGAAATGACCCATTTGGGGCTACCTGTACCTGAGGGATTTACGATTACAACTCAAAGTTGTCTACGTTATTTAGAAACTCCTTCCTTTTTCGAATCTATTTTAAAAGAGGAAGTTTTGAAAGCGATTACTAAACTAGAAACCAAAACGAATAAATTTTTCATGGGGAATGAACCCTCACTACTACTGGTTTCTGTCCGTAGCGGAGCTAAAATTTCTATGCCTGGTATGATGGACACGATTCTCAATCTTGGACTAAATGACTTGCGTGTTCAGACTTTAGCAGATGCGACAAATGCCAATTTCGCTTACAATTGTTATCGGCGTTTATTGCAGATGTTTGCTGATGTCGTTTACGGCATCCCCAAAGAAGAATTCGACCAATGTTTAGAAAAAACCGAAAAACAATTGAATAAGAAGGTCAATGACTTTTCAAAAGAAGAACACCAATCACTTATTCAACAATATAAAGAACTCTATCAGGAACACTATCAAAATTTCCCACAAAGCCCTAAAGAGCAACTCTACGCTGCTATCAAAGCGGTATTCAAATCATGGAACAACCCACGCGCTAAAGTCTACCGTGAACTAAACCACATTCCACATAATTTAGGTACGGCTGTCAATGTCCAGAGTATGGTATTTGGCAATAGCGACCAAAAAAGCGGCACAGGCGTTGTTTTCACCAGAAATCCTGCCACTGGTGAACATCATCTATTTGGGGAATTTTTGCTCAATGCTCAAGGAGAAGATGTCGTTGCCGGTATTCGGACTCCAGAGCCCATTGACTCTCTTAAACGGATCTTACCGCAAGCCTATGAAGATTTTTGCAACTACGCCAAGGTTCTTGAAAAACACTACAAAGATATGCAAGATATTGAATTTACTATTGAAAAAGAAAAACTTTATATCCTGCAAACTCGAAACGGAAAACGGACGGCTAAAGCAAGCTTAAAAATTGCTTTGGATTTAGTGAGCGAAAAAATGATTTCAAAGCAAGAAGCTCTCCTACGGGTTAGCCCTTCTGCCATTACCCAACTGATTCACCCTGTTTTTAAAGAAAAAGCTTTAACATCAGCTCATCACTTAACTCAGGGGCTTCCCGCTAGTCCAGGTGCCGCAACAGGAGAAATTGTCTTTACTGCCGAGCGCGCCAAAGAATTTCATGCACTTGGAAAGAAAGTGATTTTAGTTCGCCAAGAAACTTCTCCCGAAGACATTGAAGGAATGGTAGTTAGTCAAGCAATCGTGACCAGTCACGGTGGCATGACTTCTCATGCAGCCGTTGTAGCTCGTGGCATGGGCACTTGTTGTGTCGCAGGATGCGGAGAATTATCTATCAATGAAGACGGAAAAACACTTGTATGCGGTAAGGTAACCTTAAAAGAGGGAGACATCCTTTCTGTAGACGGCACTTCCGGCAAACTCTACATTGGAAGCATTCCAACCACTATGATTGATAATAATGACGAATTACAGCTGTTCCTTTCTTGGGCAGATGAAATGGCACAGCTAACCGTTCGAGCGAATGCCGAAACCATTCAAGATTTGAAAACAGCTGTTCAATTTGGAGCCAAAGGCATTGGTCTTGCTCGTACAGAGCATATGTTCTTTGGTGAGGAACGGATTTTAGAAATGCGCAGATTGATTTTATCAACGAATGAAATCGAAACTAAGTCTGCTTTAATGACACTTTTGGCATTTCAAGAAGAAGATTTCTATCAGATGTATCAAACCATTCAAGATAAACCGATGATTGTCCGCTTGCTAGATCCGCCTATGCACGAATTTTTACCAAAAACACAACAGGAAATTGAGCAATTAGCTGGGAAATTGCAAGTACCTCTTGATACACTAATGCGGAAAATCACTTCTCTGCAAGAAACGAACCCAATGCTGGGACATCGTGGTTGCCGCTTGGGAATTACACAGCCTGAAATTTATAAAATGCAGGTAGAAGCCATTTTTAATAGCGCTATAAGACTAGCAAAAGAAGGCATGGTCATTAAACCAGAAATCATGATTCCTTTAATTGCAGAAAAGGCGGAGTTACTTTCAATCAAAACATCTCTTTGTCAGCATATTGATAAGATTTTCAAGAAACATCACATGCAGCCATTCCCTTATGAAATCGGTACAATGATTGAACTGCCACGCGCTTGTTTCATCGCAGATCAATTAGCCGAGGAAGCAGACTTCTTTAGTTTTGGTACCAATGATTTGACGCAAATGACCTATGGTTTTTCTCGTGATGATATTGGAAAATTTATCCAGCATTACAAAGAGGGAGAAATCATGTCATTTGATCCATTCCAAACCATTGACCGAGCTGGAGTGGGCGAGCTCATGAAAATAGCTATTTCAAAAGCTCATCAAGTAAAGCCAGAACTTCCAATTGGTATTTGCGGTGAAGTCGGAGGAGATCCTGCTTCTATTCCTTTCTTCCAAGAGATTGGCATTACTTATGTTTCTTGCTCACCTTATCGCGTTCCTGCTGCACGATTAGCTGTTGCGCAAGCACATCTTTCCTAGTTCCTTCCTTATAAGTGAATCAGCTCTTTCTATCTGCTAACAGGACAGACAAGGATGGAGCTGATTTTTTGTAAAAGGTAATTTTTTCAATCAATTTTCGATTGCTTTACATGAAATTTTCAACATTTTAAATTTTTTTAAGACAATTTTAAATAAAGAGGGTATAATGAAGATGAGAAAGGAGATTATCAACTCACAATGGAAAATTATTCTCGGAAAAACAAAACGTCAAATGCAAAAGAAGAAAAAACACCTACTCGTCATCATATCAAAAAAGGACTTTCTGCTTTTCAGAAGACCCTTGCTACGATTGGGAGTATTCTTGGGATTATCACTGCAACGATCACAATCTTGACTTTCATGAACAATAATAAATCTGATAACAGGACAAAAAGTAGCCAAACGACACAAACAACTATTATCAAAGAAATTCAGAAAGAAACAACAACTGAGGCCTCTAGCTCTAGCAACACGACTGCTACTAGTCAAGGCGAAACAGAAACAAGTAGCGCTAGTTCTGACACCACGCAGTCTAGCAATACATCAAGCGATACTAGCTCTAGTCAGACAAGTAGCAAAACGACTGACAACGACACAAATACAACTACTTCAAGCTCTAGTAATTAAAAAAACGGAAGTGAGACAACCAATCAGATCAATGTCTGGGAGTTGCTCAACTTCCGTTATTTTTTATATTTAATTTTATACTCTCAATGAAAATCAAAAAGTTTGAATGAGATTCACTGCGTGAACCTTGTCCTACGACTTCAACTGGCTTCCAGAAGGTTTTTGATGGAAACCTTGCTTCCTTTATCCGCAGTCTTTAATAGTTCCTCGAGCTGTTAAAGTTTACGAAGTTCGAAACAATTTTCACGGAGCATTATTTCCGATACATTTTCACTTGAAGATACAAGTCATTATAAATTCCTAGCCATTTTGAGCCGAGCTGTTGATAAACTTCTAAGTGCTTCAGAGTTTCCTCATCTGGGTAAAAAGCTTTGTCCTCTTGGATTTCTTTTGGCAGCATCGCCTTAGCAGGCATGTTAGGCGTTGAGTAGCCAACATACAAAGCATTTTTATAGGCATTTTCAGGTCTTAACATAAAGTTAATAAATTGATAAGCAGCTTTTTTATTTTTAACTGTTTTAGGAATGACAATATTGTCAAACCAAAGATTGCTGGCTTCTGTGGGGACAATGTAACGAAGTTTATCGTTTTTTGCTAACATTTGCCGTGCTTCTCCTGAAAAACTAACACCAATCGCCGCATTGTTTTGAATCATATAGCCTTTCATCTCGTCTGCTACAATGGCTTTGATATTCGGCGTTAATGTATAAAGCTTATCAACTGCTTCTTGTAATTGCTTAGTATTTTTAGAATTGAGGCTATAACCTAAAGCATTTAGCCCGACACCCATTACCTCGCGAGCTCCATCAATCATCATAATAGAGTTTTTATATTCAGGTCGCCACAGGTCACTCCAATGCTTAGGTGCTGTTTTGACCAATTCAGTGTTGTAGACAATGCCTAGCGTTCCCCAAAAGTAAGGAATAGAGTATTGATTTTTAGGATCAAATGATTGATTTAAGAACCGTTTGCCAATATTTTCTAGTCCTTTAATCTGAGAATGATCCAACTTTTCTAGTAAGTGTTCCGACATCATTTTAGAAATCATGTATTCACTAGGAATGGCAATATCGTAAGTTGTCCCGCCTTGCTTAATCTTGGTGTACATGGATTCGTTGGAATCAAAAGTTTCATATTGGACTTGGACGCCCGTTTCCTTGGTGAACTTCGTCAGCAACTCTGGATCAATATAGTCTCCCCAATTGTAGATGACCAATTTGTCACCAGAGCCACTTTTTGTCCGACTTTCAATGTGATAACTCACTCCCCAGAGAACAAGGATAATGGCAACAATGCCCATTAAAAATGAATAGAGCTTTTTCATACCGCATCCTCCTTCTCACGAGAAATAAAGTAATAGCCAATCACTAAAAGAATACTAAACAGAAATACCAAAGCAGAAAGAGCATTGATTTCTAGCGAAATTCCTTGCCGAGCCCGCGAGTAAATTTCAACAGACAAGGTTGAGAAGCCATTTCCTGTCACAAAGAAAGTCACTGCAAAATCATCCAAGGAATAGGTAAAAGCCATAAAATACCCTGCAATAATGGCTGGTGTCAAATAGGGCAACATGATTTCTTTTAACATCTGAACTTGGCTTGCCCCTAAATCATAGGCTGCCTTAATCATGTCATCATTCATCTCTTTTAGCCGTGGCAATATCATCAAGACGACGATAGGAATTGAAAAGGCAATATGACTCGCCAAAACGGATAGAAAACCTAATTGAAATTTGATAGTTGTAAAAAGAATTAAGAAACTTGCCCCAATCATGACATCTGGCGCTACCATGAGGATATTATTAACCGATAAAAAGGCGTCTTGGTATTTCTTTTTGGCTTGATAAATATAAATGGCACCAAACGTTCCGATTGCTGTTGCAATCAAAGAAGATAGAAAGGCTAAGAAAAAGGTCTGCGCTAAAATGAGCATCAAGCGAGTATCACTGAACATATTTTGAAAATGCGTCAGACTAAAGCCTGTAAACTTGTTCATATCATCGCCGGCATTGAACGCATAGCCAATCAAATAAAAAATCGGCAAATAAAGAATTAAGAAGACGACTGTTAAATAAATACTAGCAGTTTTTTTCATCGTTCTCCCCTTTCTTTCGTTGCCCACATGATAACGAGCATGGCTACAATCAAGACAACACCAATGGTTGAGCCCATGCCCCAATTTTGTGTAGTCAGAAAATGCTGCTCAATGGCTGTACCTAGCGTAATAACGCGATTGCCACCGATCAAACGCGTCAGCATAAAAAGACTGAGACTGGGAATAAAGACTGACTGCACACCACTTCTCACGCCATTCATAGATAAAGGAAAAACGACACGACGGAAGGTTTCCCAACGATTGGCACCAAGATCATAGCTGGCATTGATCAGATTTTGGTCCATGTCCTCTAAAACATTAAAAATCGGCAATATCATAAAAGGCAGTTCAATATAACTGGCTACAAAAATAAAAGAGAAATCTGTAAACAGGATTTGCTGAGAGCCAATCCCAATAAAACTTAAAAATTGATTGACAGAGCCATTTTGCCCGAAAATCCCAATAAAAGCATAAGCTTTGAGAAGCAGATTGACCCAGGTCGGCAAGATGATGAGCATCAACCAAAGCTGTCTGTGCTTTAGTTGCGTCAATAAAAATGCAGTTGGGTAACTGATTACTAAAGTGACAACTGTGATAATCCCCGCATATAAAACAGAGTTCAAACTCATTTTGAGATAAGTCAGATTTTGCGAAGTGAAGTAGATCTTATAATTTTCAAGAGTAAAGTGACCTTCAATATTGAAAAACGACTGCCAAACAATCATGGCAACAGGCGCTAATACAAACAATAGAATCCAAAGAATATAAGGAGCAACAAAAAGATTAGAGGTTGTTTTCTTCATCGCGCTCCTCCTCAATAGCATTGATTAAGCCTGCTTCTTGCTCTTCCATTTCGACATATTCTTCAATCCGAGCGTCAAATTCTTCCTCTGTTTCATTGAGACGCATGATATGAATATCTTCTGGTTCAAAGTCCAGCCCAATCTCTTCTCCGACAATGGCTTTGCGAGTCGAATGAATCATCCACTCATTACCCAAGCCATCATAAGCGATGATTTCATAATGCACTCCGCGGAAGAGCTGGGTGTCAACCTTAACTTGAAGTTTTCCTTCTTCCGGAAGTGTAATCCGCAAATCTTCTGGACGAATGACGACTTCCACCTGCTCATTAGGACGCATTCCTCCGTCAACAGCTTCAAATCGTTTGCCATTAAATTCGACCAAATAGTCTTCAATCATCTTGCCAGGAAGAATATTGGATTCCCCGATAAACGTCGCTACAAAGTGATTGATAGGTTCATCATATATATCAACAGGTGTCCCTGACTGCACAATCTCCCCGTCATTCATCACAAAAATCCAGTCGCTCATAGCCAGCGCTTCTTCTTGGTCATGGGTGACAAAGACAAAGGTAATCCCCAGACGCTGTTGCAATTCCCGCAATTCATACTGCATGTCTGTCCGCAACTTCAAATCTAGTGCAGACAAAGGCTCATCTAGCAAAACCACACGCGGTTCATTGACAATAGCACGCGCAATAGCAACCCGCTGACGCTGACCACCAGAAAGTTTGCGAATAGAGCGTTTCTCAAAACCGTCCAAACGCACCATTTTCAGGACTTCCGCAACCCGACGTTCTACTTCTTGTTTTTCAACTTTACGCAAACGCAACGGAAATGCCACATTTTCAAAAACGGTCATATGCGGAAAAAGAGCATAGGACTGAAACACCGTGTGCACATCACGTTTGTTGGTTGGAATATCGTTGATTCGGACGCCATCAAGAAAAACATCACCGCTTGAAGCATCTAACAAGCCAGCGATGATATTTAGAATGGTTGATTTTCCTGATCCAGATGCGCCTAGAAGTGTGTAAAATTTGCCTTCTTCTAACTCAAAATTGATGTCCTTTAAAACGACTGTATTGTTATCTTCAAAAACTTTTGATACGTTTCTAAATTCAATGATTGGTTTGTTCAATTGCCATAAATTCCTTCTTTTTCATAGATTGACAGATTAAAGTCTTGTCCTGACTGATTTTTTTTAGAGAATAATATGAATGTTGCCACTAGAGACACTCATTTCTCCCCAATAATTCGGACTTCTCTTTCCAAAGTCACACCAGAATGAGCTTTCACTGTCTCAATCACATGTGCAATCAAATTTTCATAATCTGCTGCAGTTCCATTATCAACATTGACCATAAAACCTGCATGCTTTTTAGAAACTTCTACCCCACCAATGCGATGCCCTTTTAAATTTGCTTCACTAATCAATTGCCCTGCGAAATGCCCTACCGGACGTTTAAAAACAGAGCCACAAGAAGGATACTCTAATGGCTGCTTCAATTGACGAAGGTGGGTCAAACGTTCCATTTCTTGACGAATCACACGATGCATTCCTGGTGCTAAGGCAAACTTAGCAGAGATCACTACATCACCTGTCTGTTGAACGTAGGAACGGCGATAACCAAATTTCATGTCTTGAGCACTAATATTTTTGATTTCTCCATCCCGTGTCAACACTTTACAAGAAAGTAAAATATGCGAAATTTCACCACCATAAGCACCAGCATTCATAAAGACAGCTCCACCAATGCTCCCTGGAATCCCGCAAGCAAATTCAAAACCTGTTAGGCTATGATGAAGTGCAATATGAGTCGTTTCGATGAGATTAGCACCCGCTTCTGCTTCAATGGTGTAGCCATCCACTGCCACTCCGTTTAATTTGTCAAACATAATGACAAAACCACGAATACCACCATCACGAACGATGATATTGCTAGCATTCCCTAGTACCATCCAAGGAATCTGCTCCCGATTAGCAAATTTCACCACTCGTGCCAATTCATAGCGATTTCGCGGGAAAACCAAATAATCAGCAGCTCCACCTACTTTGGTATAAGTGTATTGTTTCAAAGGTTCATCAAAACGGATATCAATTCCGTTTAATTCTGATTTTAACATTTCTAAAGTTGACATTTTTTCTCTCTCTTAAACAAAATTCAATCTATTATACCAAATTTAGCAAATATTTACGATAAATTGAAGAAAATATTCTTTCAAAAAAGACCCAAATCATGGCTGAAGCCTTTATTATAGCTTTCCCAAACTATTTAAAAAGTGGATTGAAATCGCGATGTTTGTAAAATCACAATTTGAACTCCACTTTACTTTTAATTTTTTGTTTTTTCTTTACTCAAGCTCCATGTATTTTCGATATAATTAATGAACTTTACGAGTGTTGCTCGATCGCCCTCGAATGCAATGAGATAAACTTTCTCGTCTTTTTTGAAAATCCAACTAATCAAGTATTGACCTGATTTCATTATAACATTGACTTGATAAGCTTCGTTACCTGTAACCGTGCTTTTTGAACCCCAAATTTTCTTTACGCCTGCATTGTTTTGCCAATTGTAGTAAATGCGATTAGCAATCGTTTGTGCCGTAAATTCTTCTCCTTCTTTGATGTTGGCTTTTTCTTTCGTATAGGCATTCATGGTCACAATATTATAGGCAGAACCATCTGTATATTGAATACTATCGCCACCATTTACATCAGTAAACTTCACCCACTTTTTAGGAATATCAATATAACCGTAATCATCCGAACCAACACGTTGCATTTCTTCCATCTTCACATCTTTTTTCGTAGCATTTGATGAACTTGAGCTACTGCTTTCTTTTGCAGAGACTCTACTTGACGAAGATGACTGTTGTGATGATTTGGGTTTATTCCCTCCGCTTGAACTACATGCTTCTAGTGTAAAGATAAGGAGTACCGCTAAAAATAAAATCAGCCAGCTCTTTTTCTTCTTCATAACTAATTCCTCCTATCTTTTTATTTTAGCATATTTATTTAGAGTTCACAATTATTTCACGACACAAGAAAAGAGAGCACTCCACTCTCTTTATAACTTTTGTACATATCACTCATCATCCATGCTGAGGACGCTGAGGAACGCTTCCTGAGGCACTTCAACAGATCCGATTGCTTTCATCCGCTTCTTACCAGCCTTTTGTTTTTCCAAAAGCTTACGTTTACGGGAAACATCTCCACCATAACATTTGGCAAGTACATTTTTCCGTAGAGCTTTGATGTCTGTCCGTGCCACAATTTTCTGACCGATTGCTGCCTGAATCGGCACTTCAAATTGCTGACGCGGAATAATTTTCTTTAATTTTTCAACAATCAATTTTCCGCGTTCATAGGCAAATTCCTTGTGAACAATGAAGCTAAGAGCGTCTACTTTGTCGCCATTAAGGAGAATATCCATTTTAACGAGACTTGATTTGCGGTATTCTGAGATTTCATAGTCAAAGCTAGCATAGCCACGAGTTGAGGATTTTAGTTTGTCAAAGAAGTCAAAGACAATTTCTGCCAACGGGATTTGGTAGATGACATTGACTCGATTTTCATCGATATAGTCCATGGTCACAAAGTCACCGCGTTTACGCTGAGCCAATTCCATGACTGCTCCGACAAATTCCTGCGGCACCATAATCTGTGCTTTGACATAAGGCTCTTCAATGGAATCAATCTTGGTCGGTTCTGGAAATTCGCTCGGATTGGAAACATCAAGGGCTTCGCCGTCTGTCATATTAACCTTGTAGATAACCGACGGTGCCGTCATAATCAAGTCAATATTAAACTCTCTCTCCAAACGTTCCTGAATCACATCCATGTGGAGCAAACCGAGGAAACCACAACGGAAGCCAAAACCTAGTGCCTGAGACGTTTCTGGTTCAAATTGTAGACTGGCATCATTAAGCTGAAGTTTTTCCAAAGCTTCCCGCAAATCATTATATTTATTGGATTCAATCGGGTAAAGACCAGCAAAAACCATTGGGTTCATTTGCTTGTAGCCATGAAGTGGTTCATCTGCTGGATTATTCGCCAAGGTTACTGTATCGCCAACCCGAGTATCCTGAACAGTCTTGATAGAAGCTGCGATATAGCCAACATCACCCGTTGCGAGAAAATCTCGTCCAACGGCTTTTGGAGTAAAAATACCAACTTCGGTCACATCAAAAATCTTGCCATTGCTCATCAGCTGAATAGTATCGCCCATTTTGACCACTCCGTCCATCACGCGCACTTGCAAGATAACCCCACGATAAGCATCATAAACCGAGTCAAAAATAAGAGCCTTGAGTGGTGCAGTCACATCTCCTGTCGGTGCAGGAACTTTCTCTACGATTTGCTCTAAGATTTCTTCAATCCCGATACCAGCTTTAGCCGAAGCCAACACAGCTTCACTTGCGTCCAAACCAATGACATCTTCAATCTCAGTCCGCACCCGCTCTGGGTCAGCAGCTGGAAGGTCAATTTTATTGATAACCGGCAAAATTTCTAAATCATTATCCAAGGCGAGATAGACATTGGCTAAAGTTTGTGCTTCAATGCCTTGTGCTGCATCAACCACCAAAACAGCCCCTTCACAAGCTGCTAAAGAACGAGAGACTTCATAGGTAAAATCCACGTGTCCTGGTGTGTCAATCAAGTGAAAAATGTAAGTTTCACCGTTCTTGGCAGTATAGTTGAGTTCAATCGCATTGAGCTTAATGGTAATGCCCCGCTCCCGCTCCAAATCCATGCTATCTAAAAGCTGAGCCTGCATTTCTCTGCTGGAGACCGTCTCCGTTGCTTCCAAAATTCTGTCTGCCAAAGTCGACTTACCGTGGTCAATGTGAGCAATAATAGAGAAGTTCCGAATCTTTTCCTGCCGTTTTTTTAATTCATCTAAGTTCATTTTTCTCATCCTTTTCGGGTATTCTATTTATTATAACATAAGGCAGGTGACTTTTACCAGTCTTGAAAAAGCGTTCCATATCCCGTTTCATTTGTGCTATAATAAAAGCAAATACATTTACAGAAATGAGGGTGCTATGATTAAATTAATCGCATTAGATATGGATGGCACACTTTTAAATAGCCAAAAAGAAATTCCCCAAGCACATATTGATGCCATTCATGAGGCAGTTGAAAACGGAGTAAAGCTCGTTCTTTGTACAGGTCGTCCCTTGGTCGGAGTAAAACCTTACTATGAACAATTAGGGCTGAGCGGAGAAAACGAATATGTCATCATTAACAACGGCTGCTCTACTCATCAAACGAAAGATTGGAATCTTGTTGCTTGGAAAGAGTTGAGTGTGGAAAACATTCTTTACTTGGATAAAATTTCCAAGCAAACTCCTGCCCAATTGACTCTTTTTGATGAAGAACATTATTTAGTAGTAGATGAAAAGCCAAGTGAGCTAGTCACTTATGACGCTAGCCTTGTTTTTACAACCCCCACAGAAATCAGCCTCAAAGAAGCTATCAGCGGCAAGAATATCATGTTCCAAGCTATGTTTCTAGCACAGCCTGATGAATTAGACACCTTTGAAAAGCAATTTGCAAGCCAGATTTGCCAGCATTTCAGCGGCGTCCGTTCCCAACCAGTCATTTACGAAGCTATGCCCAAAGGCACTACTAAAGCGACTGCTCTTAGGGAATTAGCTCAACGATTAGATATCAAGCCCCAAGAAATTATGGCAATTGGTGACGCCAATAATGACATCGAAATGCTAGAGTTTGCAGGTCTTGGTGTGGCTATGGGAAATTCCAGTGATTATGTAAAAAAACTCGCTGATTACGTTACAGATAGCAATGATGAAAACGGTGTTGCCACAGCTATTGAAAAACTCATTTTGAATAACTAATAGGATGAATCATGAGCTTCTTTTCAAGTTCATGATTTTTATTGAAACATATTGTCATTCTTTCACTATTTGTAGATAGCCTTCCCTCCCAAAATATGATACACTAGTTACATCTATGCAAAAAGGAGAACTTATGAACTACCCTACTCTTTTAGAACGTTTTTTGACTTATGTAAAAGTAAATACGCGTTCAGATGAACATTCTACGACGACACCAAGCACACAAAGCCAAGTAGATTTTGCCAATAACATCCTCATTCCTGAAATGAAACGCGTTGGTTTGGAAAATGTATATTATTTACCAAATGGCTACGCTATCGGCACTCTTCCTGCAAATGACCCAAGTCTCACGCGCAAAATTGGTCTCATTTCCCACATGGACACAGCAGACTTCAATGCAGAAGGTGTCAATCCACAAATTATTGAAAATTATGACGGCAGTGTAATTTCGCTAGGACAATCTGGTTTTAACCTTGACCCTGCTGATTTTGATAGTCTGAAAAAATATAAGGGACAAACCTTGATTACAACTGATGGAACAACCCTTCTCGGCTCTGATGATAAATCAGGTATTGCTGAAATTATGACAGCGATTGAGTGTCTGACAACTCATCCTGACATCAAGCACTGCGAAATTCGAGTTGGCTTTGGTCCAGATGAAGAAATCGGTGTTGGAGCTGACAAGTTTGATGCAGTAGATTTCGATGTAGATTTTGCTTATACGATTGACGGTGGACCTCTCGGAGAACTTCAATTTGAAACTTTCTCTGCAGCTAGTGCAGAAATTATTTTCCAAGGACGCAATGTCCATCCAGGTACTGCCAAAGGACAAATGATCAATGCTCTGCAATTAGCCATTGACTTTCATAATCAATTGCCAGACGGTGCTCGCCCTGAACTAACAGACGGCTACGAGGGCTTCTATCATCTTATGAATGTAGAAGGAACTGTCGAAGAAGCAAAAGCAAGTTATATCATTCGTGACTTCGATACAGCAACTTTTGAAAAACGCAAAGAACTCATGCGCTCTATTGCCGCTAAAATGAATGCAACGCTTGGCGGTGAACGCGTTCAGCTAGAGCTTAAAGATCAATACTACAATATGCGTCAAGTCATTGAAAAAGACATGACACCTATCAATATTGCAAAGGCTGTTATGGAAAAATTGGACATCAAACCGATTATCGAACCTATTCGTGGCGGAACAGACGGCTCAAAGATTTCCTTTATGGGCATTCCAACACCAAATATCTTTGCCGGCGGTGAAAATATGCATGGGCGCTTTGAATATGTCAGTCTGCAAACAATGGAACGCGCTGTTGATACCATTATTGGTATCGTTTCTTACAAAGACTAACATTCCATAACTCTATCAAAAAACTGCAACTCTCATCAAAGCTGAGTTGCAGTTTTAATTTATCTTCTGCGAATGTATTGCACCATTCTAAAAGTTAAAAATGCTAGTAAAATAATAGCTACGAGCCAGATTGTTTTTAACAAATAAAATTGTATCAAATAAGTGGAAACAATCGCTCCTGTCACAAAACTTCCTAATAAAGCAACGAAGAAAATGCCTTCTGCTAAGCAAGTTTTTTCTTTTGTCCGCACATAAGTACCAAAAGCGACCATTGTTTTTTTGATATTGCCTGTCATAAAAGAATTATTGTAGACAATGCCGTCCACTTCACCAAAAGCTGTTGCCACCAGTCCCATACAAAAACCAATCGGCGGAACAATGAAAAGATTGGACACGGTTGCTGGTAGAAATCCTGTAAGCCCACAAACCAAAATCAGTGGAAGAATGCTGGATAAGCGCCATAAAGAATTTTCAAAGTTATTTTTGAAAATAGTTAGCACAAAAATGCCTAGCATAAAAGCCAGCATCGTTGCCAACTTCACTTCTATTTCTCCTGTCTCATGATGAATCAATTCAACCGACAAGAAAACAACGTTTCCTGTTTGGCCCGCAACCAATGTCCCGCCTCTTTCAATAAATGTATAAGCATCAATAAATCCCGCACAAAAAGTCAGCAGACAGGCAAAAAATTTCGAGCGCGAATGAAACTCTCTTTTTCTTTTTACACTATTTATCATCATCACCTAAAAAGTCTAGCACTCCCTCACTAGACTTCCTTTCTATTACTCTCTTGCTTCCTGCAAGATTTTTTCAATTTTCGTTGTAATCAAATCAATCGCCACTGTATTAGAAGCTCCTTCTGGAATAATCACATCCGCATAGCGCTTCGTAGGCTCAATAAATTGATGATACATGGGTTTTACCACACCTAAATATTGCTCAATGACACTGTCTAAACTACGTCCACGCTCATCCATATCACGCTTAATCCGACGAATAATCCGAACATCATCATCCGTATCCACAAAAATCTTAATGTCCATTAAATCACGTAAGCGTTTGTCCTCTAAAACCAGAATTCCTTCTACAATAAAGACATCTTGCGGATCTTGACGATACGTTTTATCACTGCGTGTATGAGCTGTATAGTCATACGTCGGAATATCTACCGGACGTCCTGCCAACAATTCCTTGATTTGCGCAATCATCAAATCTGTATCAAAAGCAAAAGGGTGGTCATAGTTGGTCTTGATTCGCTCTTCAAACGTCAAATGTGACTGATCCTTATAATAAGAATCATGCTCAATCATAGAAATCTTTTCATTTGGGAAATTTGACAGAATGGCTCTTGAAACACTCGTCTTACCGCCACCAGAACCACCTGTTACGCCAATAATAATCGGTCTATTTTGCATTATTCACTCCATTTTTTATCATCTTATCTATTTTACACCAAATCATGATATAATGAAAGAGGTAAATTAAAATAAATGACAAGACAAAAAATAAGGAGAAAACGATGTTAAAACTCGGAACGATTGGAACAGGAGACATTGTTCACCAATTTGTCAAGGCTGCTCATTCGACAAAAGAGTATCAATTGACTACGGTATATTCACGGACGATACAAGCTGCTCAAGCATTTGCCAATCATTATGAAAATGTAGATTGCTACACAGATATGGCTGATTTTTTAACTAGTGATATAGACATTGTCTATATTGCAAGCCCCAATTCTCTGCATTTCCCACAAGCAAAAGCTGCTATTTTAGCAAGCAAACATGTAATTGTAGAAAAACCTGCTGTCTCACGCCCAGAAGAATGGGCTGAATTGATAACATTAGCTCAAAAACAGCATGTATACATTTTTGAAGCAGCTCGTAACTATCATGAGCAATCATTTGATGTCATTTCAGATTTTCTCAAAAATAAAACGATCCTTGGAGCACATTTCACCTATGCGAAGTATTCTTCCAAAATGCCAGCTCTGTTAGCTGGACAAGAGCCAAACGTCTTTTCTGCTAAGTTTTCAGGCGGTGCTCTAATGGACTTAGGTATCTATCCTGTCTATGCAGCCATACGACTTTTTGGAGCACCAGAAAATGCTTATTACACCGCTCAGCAGTTACCAAATACCGTTGATCTAAATGGAGTAGGAAGTTTAATCTATCCAGAATTTCAAGTGACTATCCAAACCGGAAAAAATATCAATAGCTTTTTCCCTGCTGAAATTTACACAACAGACGGTACACTAACCTTAAATTCAATCGAATTTATCACTTCTGCTGTTTTCCAAAATTTAAACAAGGAGAAAACAACTCTTGAAATCACACGCTCTTCTCACACCATGGCTGAAGAAGCCAAACAATTCGCTCAAGTATTGAGCGGTGAGATAAAACAAGAAATTTACCAAAACTGGCTAGACGCTGCTGCAACCGTGCATAAAATCCTATTTAGCATGCGCCAAGATGCTGGCATTAGATTTGAGGCTGATGATGATAACAACTAAATTTCCCCAAAGTTGGCAAGACCAACTCACCAAACTTGGCTTTGAGCATTTAACTCCCATTCAAGACCAACTCTTTCAGCCTATTACAGAGGGTGAAAATGTCCTTGGGATAAGCCCTACCGGAACTGGAAAAACACTTGCCTACCTTTTCCCAACTCTTCTAAAACTAAAACCTAAGAAATCCCAGCAATTACTTATCTTAGCCCCCAACACTGAGTTAGCTGGACAGATTTTTGACGTTACTAAAACGTGGGCTGAACTACTTGACTTAACAGCTCAACTCTTTCTATCTGGTTCCAGTCAAAAACGACAAATTGAACGATTAAAAAAAGGTCCTGAAATTCTCATTGGTACGCCAGGACGCATTTTTGAACTTATCAAACTAAGAAAAATCAAAATGATGAATGTTGATACAATCATTCTGGATGAATTTGATCAACTGCTTAGCGATTCGCAATATCATTTCGTTCAGCAGATCCTGTACTATGTACCACGTGAACATCAATTGATTTACATGAGTGCGACTGCTAAGTTTGACCGAGACAAGCTTGCTGAAAATACTTTGCTCATCAAACTAGAAGAGCAACAGCTTGACAATATTCAACATTTTTATATGCAGGTCAAACAGCGCGACAAAGTTGAATATTTGCGAAAGCTGGCTCAAGTCTCAGAATTTCGTGCCCTTGTCTTTTTCAATGCTCTCTCAGACTTAGGAAATGCTGAGGAAAAACTACAATATCGTCAGATTCAGGCCGTGTCTTTGGCAAGTGATGTCAATATTAAATTCCGCAAAGTCATCTTGGAGCAATTTAAAAACGACGAACTCACACTCTTACTTGCTACCGACTTGGTAGCTAGAGGAATTGATATTGATTCTCTCGAATGTGTCATCAACTATGACCTGCCTCGCGATCTTGAAACCTATACACACCGTGCTGGACGAACCGGCCGTATGGGCAAAGAAGGCTATGTCATTACATTTGTCAGCCACCAAGAAGAATTAAAAACACTAAAAAAATATGCCCACGTTCAAGAAATTATCTTAAAAGATCGTGAACTCTATGTGAAATAAAAAGAGTATAGAAAAAGGATAGGAAGCAATCATTTCTATCCTTTTTTTCTATCTAATTTGCACCGTAATACAGCCGATGTCCTTCCAATTGATGATTCAGAAGTTCACTAACTGTAACCAAAGTGTACCCATTCTTTTTCAAATATTCAATTACACTCGGCAAAGCATTAATGGTGGTTTGATGAATATCATGCATTAAAATGATTGATCCTGGATAAGTCTGCTTTTTCACTTGCTCCATGATAGACCCAGTATTGCGATTTTTCCAATCCAAGCTATCCACATTCCACATAATGAAAGACATATCAACAGCATTTCGGAGTGTATTGTTGATAGCTCCATAGGGCGGACGCATCATTTTTGGACTCTCTCCGATAACAGCCCGAAGTGCTGCTTGTGTATCCTCAATCTGTTTTTTTGCTTGCTCAAGAGCAAGAGTTGGTAATTGTGGATGACTCCAACTATGATTACCAATCTCATGCCCCTCATCATGAACACGTTTGACAAGTTGCTCATTTCCAGCTATATTTTTCCCCAACATGAAAAAAGTTCCTTTGACATGGTATTTAGCTAAAATATCCAAAGCCTGCGGTGTCGTTGCTGCATTGGGACCATCGTCAAACGTCAAAGCTACTAATTTTTGCTGTTTTTTAGCCTGATAGGACTGATATGCTGCCAAATCCTCTTCCTTTAAATAATGCTCATCAATTACCTCATATAAGGCTGGTAAGGCGATTTCCACCTTTGAAACTCGCTCATTGTTTTTATAAAATAGATTGAGTTTCCCTTTTTCATAACTGAATGTCCATTGGGAGATATCTCTTGTTTGAAATGCTTGTAGAATCTTCTGTCCTTCTGTTTTATGAAGAGCGGTGATTTTCTGCTGCATTTCTTCTAGCAATAACTTTTTGGCTTGCTCAACATTTTTAAAAAGTCGATTTAAGCTAAACAATTTATTGTCAGACGACATGTAAAGCGAGTCCAAAACCTCTTCTCTAGCCTTTCCAACTTTCGTAGTTAACACTGGATAAGAGATTCGCTTGATTTCAACTTGCTTTACTCCAGAAAAATTTGTCTCTGTAAAATGACTCACATAAAAATAAGGTTATCGTATTGCGATACTTGACTTTGTTTATCTGAAAATTTCTGAATATCGGCATTGATTTTCTCTTTAATAACACCAATATCTTGCTTGCTCTCTGTTAATGGATAGTAAGACGTAATGAGCTGACTTCCTACACGTCCTGTCTGCTTTCGTACTGAACCATAATGATATTTTGTATCTGCCCTTTTCAGAACTTGTGAAATTTGTCGATTTAATTTTCTTTCTTGTAGCAATTTTCTAATCCGAAAACTCCCAAAAATAATAATCATTAAAAAAGCGACATTTAGGACAATGAGAAGTATTTTTTTCACTACACTACCTTTCTACCTCGTCTCTTTCGTTTAAAAAAGACTTTACCTACTAAAAAAGGCTAAAATAATTTCAAGCCTTTCATTTGCAATTATTTACAAACTTATAAAGTTTTTTCTTGAATCACTTCAACTTTATAACCATCCGGATCCTTAATAAAGTAATAATTCGGCTTTGTTCCAGGAAGTCCATTTGGCTGTGTAACCTCATATCCTTTAGCAGTGTGTTCAGCGTGAAGCTGCAACAAATCAGGCGTACTCAAAGCCACATGAGCAAATCCATCGCCAATCACATAAGGTCCGTGTCCATAATTATAAGTTAATTCCAACTCATAATCATCACCTTCAAGTCCCAAATAAACAATTGTAAATTGATGTTCTGGGAAGTCCTTGCGCCGTAATTCTTTAAATTCAAATGCATCTGCATAAAATGCAATAGATTTTTCTAGATTTTCCACTCGCAAGCAAGTATGCAACATTTTCGAAGCCATAACATCCTCCTTTGCTTTTTTCCATTATATCCTAAATCACGAATTTTCTCCAGCTTCAGCTATGAAGAAAAAATAAGGAGTGGGATCGAACTAAACAAAAATTTAGTCCCATCCCGCTCCTATAAAGTTGCTGAGTTAAAAAACAAATAGCCCTGAGATTTGTTTCGCACATTCTATCTTGCAATCTCAAGGCTCTCCTTTGAACAATCAATCATTGCGTCGTTGATCTATGACACAGTATAATTTAAGGCTGGAAACATTCTCCCAGCCTATTTTTCATTATTTACCTAATTTTGCTTTAGCTGCATCTGCAAGAGCTGTGAAAGCTGCTGCATCGTTGACAGCTAGGTCCGCAAGCATTTTACGGTTGACTTCAATTTCAGCCAATTTCAAACCATGCATCAATTGTGAATATGACAAACCATTCATACGAGCTGCCGCATTGATACGTGTAATCCACAATTTGCGGAAATCACGTTTCTTTTGACGACGGTCACGGTATGCATAGTAGTAAGAATTCATTACTTGTTCTTTTGCTGTACGGAACAAGATATGTTTTGCACCATAGTAACCTTTAGCTAATTTTAAAATACGTTTACGACGTTTGCGTGATACAACGCCACCTTTAACACGTGCCATTTATATTTCCTCCAATATTTCCTAGAATAATCTGCTACAAAATCTCTTATTTAAGACCTGTCAGCATTGCTTTGATACGTTTGAAATCTCCTGAATGCACCATTGCTGCTTTACGAAGATGACGACGTTGTTTTTTTGTTTTTCCGTGGAAACGGTGAGAAGTGTAAGCACGGAAACGTTTCAAGCCACCAGAACCTGTACGTTTGAAACGTTTAGCTGATGCGCGGTGTGTTTTTTGTTTTGGCATGATATTTTTCTCCTTTTTCTAACTTCTGACAGATTACTTTTTGTCAGGGATTGGTGCTAATTGCATGAACATTTGACGTCCATCCATTTTAGCTCTCTGCTCAATAATCGCAATGTCTTGCGTTGCTTGAGCAAAGTCGGCTAATACTTTAGCTCCGATTTCTTTGTGAGTAATCATCCGCCCTTTAAAGCGAATAGAAACCTTCACTTTATTTCCTTTTTCAAGGAACTTGCGTGCGTTGCGAAGTTTTGTATCAAAGTCACCTTTATCAATCGTTGGACTGAGACGAACTTCTTTCACAGTAACAACACTTTGTTTTTTGCGCTGTTCTTTTTGTTTTTTCTGATACTCAAATTTGAACTTTCCGTAGTCCATAATTTTCGCAACAGGTGGTTTAGCTTGTGGTTGAATCAGAACAAGGTCCACATTTGCATCGTCGGCAATTGCTTGCGCTTCGCTAAGTGGTTTAATGCCTAATTGTTCACCATCAAGACCGATCAAACGAACTTCACGCACACGAATTTCATCATTGATGAATAAGTCTTGTTTTGCTATGGTTTTCACCTCTTTTTTATTTTTAGAGAAAAACAAGAGCGGACTTGCTAACGCAAGCCCGCACTACATGATAGTATTTCATTTCTGAAACTTAATCCGTAGAGCCAGACAACGTTAGTCGCAAGGCGAGAAGTTCTCACTTCTGCTTTTCTCAACTTTTATATGATACCAAGTTTTGGATTATTTGTCAAGGATTTTTTTAGCTTTTTCTTCGATAAAAGCCACAACTTCAGCAATTCCAACACCCGTTGTATCAAAATGAATGGCGTCTGCTGCTGGTTTTAAAGGAGAAACCGCTCGGTGACTGTCTTTATAGTCCCGCTCTGCAATTTCTTTTTTCAGAGTTTCTAAGTTCGTCGGAATGCCTTTTTCACGATTTTCTTTATAACGGCGCTCAGCTCTTTCCTCAACTGAGGCTACGAGGAAAATTTTTAATTCTGCATGAGGCAATACAACCGTTCCAATATCACGGCCGTCCATAACGATACCGCCTTGAGCAGCAATTTCTCGCTGTAAATCAACCAACTTTTCTCGTACTTCTGGAATTGCAGACACCCAAGAGACATTGTTAGTCACTTCGTTTTCACGAATCGGATGCGTCACATCTACATCTCCAACAAAAACAAGCTGCTCCCCATTTTTATCACGCCCAAAACTAACTGGATAAGTGTCTAATAATGCGACAATTTCAGACCACTTTTCTGCCGATAAATCATTCTTTAAAGCTAAGTAAGTCGCCGCACGATACATAGCGCCTGTATCCAAGTAAGTGTAGTCGAAATCTTTCGCAATAATCTTGGCAACTGTTGACTTTCCGCTTGAAGCTGGACCATCAATGGCGATTTGAATTTGTTTCATTCTATACTCCTATCGAATTTTCACCACATCACCCGGATTGGCATACCAAGCACCTGTCGTCATGTGAGAAGGATTTAAACGCTCCAATTCAGCAATCGAAATCCCTCCACGCGCAGCAATAGCCGCCTCACCTTCTCCAGCTTGAACAGTAAGCGTTCCTTCAGATGATTGCGTTTGACTGCTATCACTTGTTGCCTTAGAAGACTCTGGAACGCTGGAACTTTCACTTGGTTTGCTGGTAGCCTTAGTATTATAAAAGCCCTCTGTTGCTGCTTTTTTGCTGCTTCCGCCAGTTGATAAATAAATCATCATACCTACAATTGTAATCACTATGATGAAAAAAATAACCGCTAAAATTGTCAACACACGATTGGCCACTACATCGCTCGTTTTTTTACTTCTCGTCAATTCTTTTTCTCCCTTGTCGTAAATATCTTCTTCCCATGGTTCCTTTGCCATGACTTCCTCCTTGTATTTTTTCCAAATTCCGATTACAATATGAGTATGAAAGTGACACTCATTCCTGAACGATGCATTGCCTGCGGGCTTTGCCAAACCTATTCTGAACTATTTGATTATCATGACAATGGCATTGTTAAATTTCATCAAGACGATGAACTTCTGGAAAAAGAAGTTCTTGAAACAGCTGATGTTATTGAAGCCATCAAAAATTGTCCTACAAAAGCCCTTAAGAAAGAGTAGTTTTTTTAGGATGAGCATAATAGGTTTCAAAATAGTCTACGTGGGTGAAGTTGTCCATTAGTTCAACTTCACCTTTAAAATGATCATTCAAAGCCAAAGCATTTACAAAATACTTCTTAGGCCACTTACGCATACAAAACGTACGGCCTTTTTCTTTGCCATCAAATAAAAGAGTAATAGAAGTTTTTGTCACTTCTACTTTACGAATTGTTGAAATTTCAATCTTCGAAGGTGTAAATGGATTTGCCGTAGTAATTCTTAAAATCCCGTTATCATATATAGTGAAATATCTATGTACGCCAATTCCTAACAAGATCATGAAGAGAAAGAAAGAGAAAAGAACTAAAAACGGAACTTCTGAACTCTCAAATAAAAATGCAAAACCTATAAAAATCGGAATGACCGATAAAGACCAATAAATGATTAGAAGAGAAAGATCTGGTTGCCAATGATAGCGCAACTGACCAAATATCTTTATCATGTCTACACCCCCTCTTATATAGTTTATCATAAAAAAAAGAAAAATGGGAGTGAGATTGGACAACAAAAGAAAAAATTAAGGAAGTGAAAGAATACTAGCTCTAATCCCTTATTAAATTAGTCGAAAATGGCAGATGTGATAGAGATAATCGCCTCAACGAAAATGCAAATAGGTCAAATTCCACTTTCTCAAGATTCAGCCGATAGAGTTAAATCTTATATTTTCATTTTTAATAGATTTCCAATATTTTGAGCTGTTCGGATGAGATTTTCTTCTGCCTTGGCTAGAATAATAGCTAGAGGTTCGACTTGAGAAATGATTGGGAAAGCAGCTTGAATGTTTTCTACTGGAAAAACAGGTAAGTCATCACTTAGGCTCCCACAAATAGCAATAACGGGGACATTCCTTGGTGTTCTTCTTGCCACTCCAATCGGGGCTTTGCTTGCCAGACTTTGTTGATCCATTCGTCCTTCACCCACAATGACTAAATCAGCCCTTTTGACACGATTATCAAAATCAAGCAAGTTAAGACAAGTATCAATTCCTGAAACAATTTTTCCATGCGCAAATGTCACCAGACCAGCCGCCATACCTCCTCCAGCACCTGCACCAGCTAGCGAAAAAATTGTTGGATTAGCCTGTTTATAAAAAGTCGCCATTGCCTGATCCACTTGAGAAAATAGCAGAGCGGGCAAACCTTTTTGTCCTCCAAAGACGTATGTGGCGCCGTTTTCACCACAGAGAAGATTCGTGACATCTGTCAAAATCTGAATGTCCAGATTTTCCAAAATTGCAGGAACATTATCAGCTGAAATGCGAGCCACACGACCCAACGATGCACCTTTTGCTTGAAGCAAATGATTGTCTTTATCGAAAAATTCATAACCCAGTCCAACTGCCATTCCAATTCCACCATCATTGGTAGCCGATCCGCCTACGCCAATATAGATTTGCCTCACACCTTCCTTGGCTAGATACAAAATCAACTCTCCCAATCCCCTGGTATCAAGAGTCAGAGGATTTCTTTTTTCTGGTGAAATAGAGGCTAAACCAACCAAATCAGCCATTTCAAAGAGAGCTATATCTCCTTTGCGAGCATATTTCATCGAAACAGGTTCTCCGAAAGGCCCAGTTACGATGTGAGTATAAGTGTCTAACTGCAAGGCTGCGATCAAAGCTGTCATCGTTCCTTCACCACCATCTCCAATGGGTAGCAAGTCAAATGTCGCTTCAGGGAGTGCCTTGGAAAATCCTGCTTTTATAGCCTCTGCAACACTTTGGGCTGATAAACTTTCTTTAAAAGAATCTGGTGCAATTAAAATATGCATGGCTTAGTCCTCACTTTCTATCTCTTCCAAAAGTTTTATGACCTGATACAAGTCCGTTTGATTGATTTGATACGGCGCTTGTTCTCTCACAAGAGGCTTGGCGTTAAAAGCAATCCCGATTCCTGCCGTCAATATCATCGGGAGGTCATTGGCACCGTCTCCTACAGCAATGGTTTGAGCAAGAGTCAAATTGTTTTCCTCCGCCCATTGTTTTAACATTGCTTTTTTGACTTCTTTTGTGACAATTGTTCCTAAAACTCTGCCGGTTAGCTTACCGTCTTTCACTTCTAAACGATTAGCTTTTACGTAATCTACATTCAATTTCGCGGCTAATTCGTCTACCATTTCATGAAATCCGCCTGATACAACGCCAACCTTGTATCCACGCTGATGCATGTCTTCTATCAACTGTTGAGCTCCTTTTGTAAAATGAATTTGCTTAGAAACTCGTTTAAAAATTGTTTCAGGAAGTCCTTTGAGCAAGGCCACGCGTTCTATCAGAGCTGTCTCAAAATCATATTCCCCTTGCATAGCCTGTTCTGTAATGGCTGCGACTTGCTCACCAACTCCTGCTGCAACACCTAGCAAATCAATTCCTTCTTCTCTAATCAACGTACTGTCCACATCCACTACCAATAACCCTCTTGTTTTCACGTCATCACCTCATATATTGCTTGTATTATATAAAAAATTGATTGACAAAACAAGTTGCAATAGAAAGAAAAAAGCCTCGTTTGCCGTACAAACAAGAGCTTCTTTACTTTATTCAATACCAATTTCAGCGCGCACAATATCTGCAATTGTATCAACGTAATAGTCTACTTCTTCGTGGCTTGGTGCTTCTGCCATGACCCGTAAAAGTGGTTCTGTTCCGCTTGGACGAACAAGAATACGACCATTGCCAGCCATTTCTGTTTCCATTTTTTCAATCACAGCTTTAATAGCAGGAACTTCCATGGCCTTGTGCTTCATGCTGTTTTCAACACGAATATTGACCAATTTTTGTGGATAAATCGTTACTTCCGACGCTAATTCAGACAAAGGTTTACCTGTTTCTTTCATCACTTTTGTCAATTGAACAGCTGTCAGCTGACCGTCACCCGTCGTATTATAATCCATGATAATCACGTGACCGGATTGCTCACCGCCCAGATTGTAACCAGATTTGCGCATTTCTTCTACAACATAGCGGTCACCAACAGCTGTAATCACCTTGTTAATGCCTTCACGATCCAAAGCTTTATGGAAACCAAGATTTGACATAACAGTTGTTACAATTGTATTTTGAGCAAGCAAACCTTTTTCAGAGAGGTATTTCCCAATGATATACATGATTTTATCGCCATCGACAATCTCACCGTTCTCATCAACTGCAATCAAGCGATCGCTATCGCCGTCAAATGCCAGACCAAGTGCCGAACCTGATTCACGGACTGTTTCTTGCAATTTTTCAGGATGTGTAGAGCCAACATTCAAGTTGATATTTAACCCATCTGGATTTTCCCCGATGACCGTCAATCTAGCTCCCAAATCCGCAAATACCTGACGAGCACTCGTTGAAGCAGCACCATTTGCTGTATCAAGGGCAACTTTCATTCCCTCTAAATCAAGACCAGTGGACACGAGATATTGTTGATATTTGCGCAATCCTTCTGGATAATTCATAAGAGTTCCTAAACCTTCCGCACTTGGACGCGGTAAATCGTCTTCTTTGGCATCAAGAAGAGCTTCAATTTCCAATTCACGCTCATCGTCCAATTTATAGCCATCGCCACCAAAGAATTTAATACCGTTGTCAAGCGCTGGATTGTGGCTGGCTGAAATCATGACACCAGCACTTGCTTTCTCAGATTTCACCAGATAAGCAACGCCTGGTGTGGCAATAACTCCGAGCTTATAAACACGAATCCCAACAGACAGAAGTCCAGCTACTAAAGCACTTTCCAGCATTTCTCCTGAAATACGTGTATCACGTCCTACAAAGACGCGGGGTACATCTTTCTCATGCTGGCTCAATACATAGCCACCAAATCGACCTAATTTAAACGCTAATTCTGGCGTTAATTCCACATTTGCTTCTCCACGAACTCCGTCCGTTCCGAAATATTTTCCCATTTTTTTAAAATCCTTTCAATACTTTTATTTGGATGAGCTCGTCGAACTTGAGGACGAACTTGATGATTTAACAGTAATTTTTATGGTTGTCTCATAAGGAGTAATCACACTTGGCAAAACTGTACCATTTGCATCAACTGCCTGTAGTGGGGCATTTCCTGAATAGTTAGCGGATATTTTTTCACTAGTTGGCACTACCGCTTCTACATGATCGACCTTAGCCAGCGTATCTTCGTCACTTGTAACAGTTACCTTATTGTCACCAACCGTCACGCGATCAACCATCAACCCATCTGCTAACTGGGCTGAACTGATAGTTGTTTTCACTTCAACTGTCTTACTTGCTTTCTTGCCAACTTTCACCGTAATCTTAGCCGGTGTGACAGTCGCAGTTAAACCACTAGGCAAATTTTTAATTGCTAAAGGTACCTCTCTTGTTCCTTCCGTAGCTTTTGTCAAATCCGCCACAACCTTGAATTTTCGTGTACTTTCTTGCATTTCACTGGCAAGGGTTACACGATTAGAGCCTGTTAACACTACTGATACTTCGGACGCAAACCCACTAATAAAATACTTTTCACTATTGTATTTAATATCAATTGGTACACTAGGCAAGGTGTTGGTATAAGTTTCAGAAGTTGTTTGTCTAGCATTTGAATTATTTTGGTAATTTGTCGTGGTGGCGTAAATAAATAAAACACCCGCAAAAAAGATGGAAGAAATGATGTACCAAATCTGTTTATGATTTTTCATGTTTCCAACCTCCTAGCACACGATTTCTAAATGGTGATTTTGGTTGTTCATCTGAGATCAGCACTTTCCGCAATTCTGCTTCAAATTCCTCTAATGTCAAATTATGCTTGAAAACTCCATTATGTGTGATAGAGATACCTCCAGTTTCCTCCGATACTACAAAAGTAAGGGCATCGGATACTTCTGACAGACCGATTGCCGCGCGGTGACGTGTCCCAAATTCCTTAGAAATACCTGTATTTTCTGTGAGCGGAAGATAAGCGCAAGAAACGGCTATTTTATTGTCTCTTACAATGACAGCTCCGTCATGCAGTGGTGTATTTGGAATAAAAATATTGATTAACAACTCACCAGATACATCAGCGTCCAACGGAATCCCTGTTGCAATGTATTCTTGCAAGGTTCTGCTACCTTGGATAGCAACGAGAGCTCCAATTTTCCGCGGACTCATATAATCCACTGCTTTGACAAATGCCTGCACCATTCTTTCTTCTGAGCTAATCGGTGCTGTCGAAAACAAATCGGTAGCACGCCCCAGCCTCTCCAGACCTGTACGAATCTCAGGTGTAAAAATCACAACCGCCGCAATGACCCCATAGGTGATAACTTGGTTAATCAACCAAGAAACCGTTGTTAAACCAATGGCATTGGCAAGAATCTGAGCCAGCACAAACATTAAAACCCCTCGAACGAGAATCATAATTTTAGTGCCAGCGATTGCCTTTGTAAAATAAAATAAAATCCAAGCAACCAGTGCAATATCTATAATATTGGTAACAATACTCCAAGGGCTAGAAAATAAACTAGACCAATATTGGAGATTGGACAATTGCTGAAAATTCATTTTCAGTGTCCTCTCTTTCTCAACCTAAAAACGTTCTTGACTATTATATCACTTTTCAAAATATTTTTCTGTAACCTTCTTTACTTTTTTATGATAAAATATTTCTTATGAAGATAAATACATTATTTGGCAAACTTGTAGGAAAATCCTCCCATTTTGTGTTAAGCAAATTGGGACGCGGATCAACCTTGCCCGGAAAGCTTGCTCTGAAATTTGACAACGACATTTTAAACACACTAGCGCGTGACTACGAAGTGGTGGTAATCACAGGAACCAACGGTAAAACTCTGACTACTGCTCTTACAGTTGGAATCCTCAAAGAGGCTTTTGGCGAAGTTGTGACCAATCCCAGCGGAGCCAATATGATTAGCGGGATTGCGACGACTTTTCTGACCGCTAAAAAAGGAAAATCCGGCAAGAATATCGCCGTACTAGAAATCGATGAAGCTAGTCTCTCACGCATTTGCGACTACATTAAACCGAGCCTCTTCGTCTTTACCAATATTTTCCGCGACCAAATGGATCGTTACGGGGAGATTTACACGACCTACCAAATGATTTTGGATGCTGCTCAAAAGGTTCCTACGGCAACTGTCTTACTAAATGGAGACAGTCCGCTGTTTAACTCTGTTACTCTCAAAAATCCGGTCCAATATTATGGTTTTGATACCGAAAAAGGAGAACCACAGCTAGCTCATTACAATACGGAGGGTATTCTCTGTCCTAAATGTCAGCACATTTTAAAATACAAGCTCAATACTTATGCTAATCTAGGCGATTATATTTGTGAGCACTGTGATTTTAAACGTCCTGAATTAGACTACAAACTGACCCAATTGACCAGCCTTCATCACAACAGTTCAGAATTTGTCATTGACGGTCAAAGCTATCACATCAACATCGGTGGTCTGTATAATATCTATAATGCTTTAGCTGCCGTTTCCGTTGCTCAGTTCTTTGGAGTTGACCCAACCACTATCAAGACTGGTTTTGACAAGAGCAGAGCCGTTTTCGGACGTCAGGAAACTTTCAAGATCGGAGACAAAGAGTGTACGCTGGTTCTCATTAAAAATCCTGTTGGAGCCACGCAAGCTCTGGAGATGATCAAGCTCGCTCCTTACCCATTTAGCTTGTCCGTTTTGCTCAATGCTAACTACGCAGACGGTATTGACACGAGTTGGATCTGGGACGCAGATTTTGAGCAGGTTTTAAACATGGATATCCCACATATGATTGCTGGCGGGGTTCGTCATTCTGAGATTGCTCGCCGCTTGCGGGTGACTGGCTATAATGCTGAACAAATCAGCGAAGTAGCCGATTTGAGCCAAGTCTTTGAAGAAATTAAAAACCAAGAAACCAAGCATGCCTATATCCTAGCTACTTATACCGCCATGCTAGAATTCCGTGAATTGCTTGCTTCTCATCAAGTCGTCAGAAAGGAGATGAACTAATGGTTTATACATCACTAACTTCTCCTGAAAATCGGGATTATACTTATGATTTAAAGATTGCTCATCTCTATGGCAATCTCATGAATACATACGGCGACAATGGCAATATTCTCATGCTCAAATATGTAGCTGAAAAGCTAGGTGCTCGCGTTCAAATTGATATTGTCTCACTTGAAGATGAGTTTGACAAAGATTACTATGATTTGGCGTTTTTTGGCGGAGGGCAAGACTACGAGCAGACCATTGTGGCACGAGATCTGCCTGCAAAAAAAGATAGCTTGGAAGAATTTATCAATCATGACGGCGTGGTGCTAGCTATTTGTGGTGGCTTTCAGCTTCTAGGTCAATACTACATTGAAGCTTCTGGTCGGCGGATTGAGGGACTTGGAATTATGGGACACTATACTCTCAATCAAAAAAATAACCGCTACATCGGCGACATCAAGATTTATAACGATGAATTTGACGAAACCTATTATGGTTTTGAAAATCACCAAGGACGGACCTTTCTATCTGAAGATGAAAAACCGCTCGGCAGAATTATTTATGGGAATGGAAACAACAAGGAAGATCAAAGCGAAGGCGTACACTACAAGAATGTCTTTGGCTCTTACTTCCACGGTCCTATCCTATCCCGCAATGCCAATCTAGCTTACCGCCTAGTGACAACTGCCCTGAAGAATAAATATGGTCAAGATATTCCCCTCGCCAACTACGAGGACATTCTAGCGCAAGAAGTCCCAGAAGAATACGGAGATGTCAAGAGCAAGGCAGAGTTTGAATAGGGATAAAAAATGAGAGTGGGACTGTAAAAGTTGATTTATCAGCGCATTAGAGTCCACTCAGCAGTGTTTTATTGGCACTAAAGCGCCTAATCAATTGTGCATGGGAAACTCTACATTGACTAAAGTCAATAGAGTTTCTCCAAACCACTGCGTCTTATCATTATGACTATATAAATAAAGGAAGCTGAGCACTTTTGTCTCAGCTTCCTTTTGTGTGCAATGATTTTTGATAAAAAATTGAGAAAACGGCCAGACTCATCACTCCAATGCCAATGACAATAAAAGAAAACAGGTGTACGCTTGGAATCAATGTCATAATTGCTGTTGCAAGCGGCATAAAAAGAATAGCCAGTGTAAAAATAGCAGAGAATACTCGACCTAAATACTGATTGTCAACCTTGGTTTGCACCTGGCTGAAAAAATGAATGTTAAAAACTGTCATGAATAACTCACAAAGAAAATTACCGCCATAAGCTAGATAACCAGGAACAGGAAAAATAGCAGAACTCCCTATTACTACAACTCCTAAACCTGTCAGACAAAGGGTGGTTAGCAAATTCTCCATAGTATCCTTAATCTTACTTGCCAAGAGTGCTCCAATGATAGAGCCGATAGCTCCCATTGTCAAAATGGTCGCATAAGCTCCTTTTTGCTGAAAAAGCTGATTAGTGAAAGGTAGGAGGTAGTTAAAAGCTGCAAAGAAAAAATTAACGCTAGATGCTACTACGAGTAGAAAGAAGATTTCCTTTTGTTGTCGAATATAAAGCACTCCTTCTCGCATATCTTCCAAAATTGCTCTTACTGTCAGCCTACCAGTTGATTTCATTTCTGGTTCTTTGTTAGGTAGGAAATAAACCAAAATAAAGGCGAGGAAAAAACTCAGTGCATCTAAAAGCAAAGTAATCCGCAGATTGGCATAGTTCATGACTAAGAAAGAGAGGACAGGAGCTGACACACTGATTAACTGCAAAACCACCTCCAAATGAGAATTGTAAGCTACGATTTCCTCTTTATTTACAATCTCGGTGATATAGGATTTGTTTGCTGGTCGTGAGAAAGAAAAAGCAATAGCTTGCACCACATTGGCGAAAATGAGAGCTCCAATCATCAACTGTTTATGAGTAATAAAGGAAATTCCTAAACACAGGAGAGAACAAATCAAGTCAGTTGTCATTAAGACTTTTCGTTTAGAAAAACGATCAGTGATGACACCGCCGAAAGGATTGAATAAAATAGCTGTTATTAAATCGGACAATTGGTAAATTCCTAAAACGGTCTGACCTATAACTCCTAACGACGCTAGCCAAATACTGTTTCCATAATCATAGAGCATATTGCCAATCTTGTTGATAGCTCCGCGTGCAATGAGTTGTACCGCTTGTTTGTTCATAAAGAAACCTCCAAATTATTTTTTTATATTTTAACAAATAAAAAAAGAAAGGCACTATTTTTCCCGTATTTGGGAAAAGTGTCTCTCTTTTTATATTTTTTGTGTAATAAATTTCTGGTAATGTTCTTGATAATAATCAACTTGTTCGGGTAATTCTAAGGTCTCAAAAATCTGAATAGCTTCTTTCATTTTTGCAATACCTTGCTCCTGCTGACCTTTTTGATATGCTTCAAAGCCCTTGACATAGAGAAAAATTGTCCGCTCGTAAAGCTTAATTTCTTTATCTAAAATTTTAGCAACTGCGTTCTTGAAATACGTTGCTTTCTCAAAATCCTTTCCCTCTAAGCAATGCAGGTAAAAATTCAGAGCCAAAATCAAAACCAACCGACGATGCTTGTTGATATTTTCATAAAAATATTCACGCTCTAAAACTTCCTTACCCATCCGATAAACATAGTCCACCTCATAGAACGAATAAAGATTTCCGATTAAAATCAGCTCATACATTCCCCAATTTTCTCTCTGAAAAAGGTAATCCGCCACACGCTCTAGGTCAGCCGGTTTCATCTCATAACGATTATCTCGCTGACAAATTAGTCCTTGTACCAAGATAATATTGAGCTCATGAATGAGGCTATCCTGTCGCTGTCTAGCTTTTTCTCTCTCCTGATGCTGCAACTTCTGAAAACCTTCAATATCTTTAGCATAATAGAGCGGGACAATGTGGGACATAAATTCAACAATTTCAGCTCGTTGGTAGTTTCTAGCTGCATCCATAAAATTTTCCACACTGACCTGAATATTATCCAGAACCGCTAAGAACTTATCCACTGTTAGCTCAGACTCTCCTCGTTCAAAACGGGACAGCTGAGAAGTTGATACCTGATTCCCCGCTGCCTGAGCAAGAGAATAATTACCATTCAAGCGAAAATCACGAAACACCTTGCCTAAAGCTTCCATTTCTTCAATATTAACTCCTTTCACAATTTTTAGTCTTTTCAGATATTACATTAAAGCTGTACTACTTCAAATCTAGTATTTGAACCTCTAGGTCAACAGGCATTTCATCTGCTCTTCTACAAAGATTGCTACTTCCATATATCGCCCTCAAATGACTGGGGACTACTGATAAAGCAAGTAAATGGAACACTTCCCCTGACTTTCCCCGTCAATCAAATTCTTTCTTCGCCCTAAAAGTTCCTTCATTCAAACGGGCGAGCAAAATAACCTTACTAGAAAAAATGGGATATGGGTAATTCCGTCTCAAATGTTCGAATTTTACTTTCGGACACGTCTTTTTTTGTCAAAATCTTCTTGTCCGAAAATCGGACGACATTATTTTTTCAAAAAAGCTTTGTCCGAAACAAGAATGTTCGGAATTTGCTCCAAAAACTTCCTTCCGAAAACTGAACAAAGCCATTTCCCCCTAAAACCTCTCGTCCGAATGTGGAAAATGGCAAATTACTTAAAAGTTTCCTCGTCCTTCATGAAGGAAGAGGTTTTTTGCTCAAAAAACTCTCATCCCCATTTGGAACGTTCGGGATTTACTCTCAGGGAAGAATTTCTCCGCTTTGGATGAACTTTCTTGACTTAAAAATAGCTCGCTCACACCTGTTCTGCCACTTCTTCCCATTCTGTCATGGCTGCTTCCTGCTGTTCGGTCAGCTGGTCTAGCTTTTGCTGAAGCTCCATGAGTTCGCTCGCGTCATTGATCTCTTGCATAGCTGTAGTCAACTCGGTCGTTTGCATCTCCAGCTCTTCGATTTCAGCTTCTAACTGCTCCAAACGGCGAGCTAATTTCCGAGCTTCTTTCTGTGTTTCTTTCTGGAGTTGGTAGTTGGTGACTGACTGAGGCTGAGCGGGCTCTACCGCAGTAGCTTTCTCCTCTCTCAAAGCTTCCAGCTCTGCTTTTTTCTCCAGATAATAGTCATAATCGCCCAGATAAAGAGTAGAGCCAGCATCAGAAAGCTCGATAATCTGCGTGGCAACTCGGTTGATAAAATAGCGGTCGTGGCTGACAAAGAGCAGAGTGCCGTCAAAGTCAATCAGCGCATTTTCCAGCACTTCCTTGCTGTCAATATCCAAGTGGTTGGTCGGCTCGTCCAGAATGAGGAAGTTGTTGTTTTCCATTGACAGCTTGGCTAAGAGCAGCCGCGCCCGCTCTCCACCTGATAGCATGCCGACCGATTTCTTGACATCATCACCTGAAAAGAGGAAAGCACCCAGACGATTGCGGATTTCCACTTCTGGTGTTAGTTTAAAATCATTCCAAAGCTCGTCCAAGACTGAATTGCTCGGTGTCAATCGGCTTTGGGTCTGGTCATAGTATCCCAGCTCCACATTTGCTCCCAGATGCTCCTGACCACGGATAAAAGGAATTTGTCCCACAATGGACTTGATAAGAGTTGTTTTGCCAATACCATTTGGTCCGACAATAGCTACTGCGTTAAATTTACGAATATCCAGATTGATAGGCTCGGCCAACACTTGATGATCATAACCGATAGCCGCATCTTCCAGCGTCAGAACGACATTTCCAGAAGGTTTAGCTGAGCGAAAGGTCATATTAGCAGAACGGTTGCCTCTGTCTGGCTTGTCAAGACGCTCCATTTTTTCCAGCTGTTTGCGTCTGGATTGAGCGCGTTTGGTTGTAGATGCCCGAACCAGATTGCGATTGACAAAATCCTCCAAAGCAGCAATTTCCTTCTGCTGCTTTTCATAATTCTTGGCCTCTGTCAAGAGCTTCTGCTCCTTTTGCTGAACAAAACTAGAGTAATTTCCCACATAGCGATCCAACGAATGCTGGGTCAAGTCCAGCGTCACAGTGGCTACCTTGTCTAGGAAATAACGATCGTGACTGACGATGATGAGAGCTCCACTGTAGTTGCTCAAGTAGTTCTCTAGCCAAGCAATCGTCTCTATATCCAAGTGGTTAGTAGGCTCATCCAGTACCAATAAATCTGGCTTTTCCAACAGCATTTTCGCTAGAGCCAGCCGAGTATTCTGCCCGCCCGAAAGCTCTTCTATCTTCATCTGCCACATGGACTCATCAAACTTGAAACCATTGAGAATGGCACGAATATCTGCTTCATAGGTAAATCCGCCTGCCTGACGGAAATTCTCTGACAAGCGGTCATAATCTGTCATCAGTTTTTCCAGATCCGTCCCAGTCAAATCCCCCATAGACAGCTCCATCTGTCGCAATCGTTGCTCCTGCTGACGTAAATCATCAAAGACATACAGCATTTCATCGTAAATGGTATTGGCAGACTCAAAGCGACTATCCTGTGCCAAATAAGACAGGGACATATCCCGCTTTTTATTGACTTCCCCAGCGCTTGGAGCTTCCTCCCCAACTAAAATCTTCAAAAGAGTGGACTTCCCAGCTCCATTTTTCCCTACTAAGGCAATTCTATCTCGTTCATCCACTTGCAGGTTGATATTATCAAAAAGAACCTCCCCTGCAAAAGAGCGTTCAATCTTATTTGCTTGTAAAATAATCATAACCCTATTATAGCAGATTCCTATCCCAACTGCTATCTTAGAAAACAAAAATGCGGTTCATTTTGACCGCATTTTCATTTAAAACTACTTAAAATTTCTTGATTTTGCATCACAAGGTAAACACCTAATAGAATAATCAAAGCAAAAAGCCCTAATTTGATGATTCCTTTTACAAAACGAATCACCCAAAGGATCATCATAGAACCAATCAGCCACATCACGGCTGAATGATTGAAAAATCCTTGAACAGCTTGACTGCTTTGACCAAAGAAATTCTGAATGGGTGCCGGAACATGTTCTTGCCATGCAGCTGTCACACCGATACGATCGGCAATATCAGAGCCACTTTTCCATAACCATGCAAAAATACTGGAATTAAAGACAAACAAGAAAACCTGCTCTGGGAAACGTCTGATGATTTTAAACATATTTCTTATCATTTTATGCTTGATACAACTCCTTTACTGCTTGAACATCTACTGCTTGAATACCATAAAACGAGCCAACAGATTGCATAACAGATTTTTCTTCATTGTGTTCCAATCCAATCGCATGTCCCAGTTCATGCTCTGCTGTGTTTACGATTCGCTCATAAGAGTAGCCATATTGACTATTCAATAGATAGTAACGATTTAGTCGAACCGTTACATTTGTGAAGCGTTTCGTCAATAAATTAGTTTGTGATTCTGCCTCACCTGCCGCACTTACCGTACCATCATTCATCTCTGTCGCCACAATATTGGCTTGATTTTTATCATTTACAATCTGAAAAGTGAAAGCCCCTGTCTGATTCCAAGTACGAATAGCTTCTTGATAAGCTGAGCGAAATGTCTCATCTTGTGTATCTATATAAACCGTAGCGCTTGCTGTGTTCCATCGGACACCAGACGCTTGATGAACATGATTGTCCGATAGCTGTTTGGTCAGGTCTCTCACATTTTGCCCGACGCCTAGCTGACTATCCTGTCCACTTACATATCGATAAATTTGACTGACATCTTGCTGAAGTGTTGTCGAAAAACTGCTTTTAGAAGAACTCATGATATACAAGATTCCCACTAAAAAGAGTGCTGTTAATGCAAGACTATAAACTAAACGCCATATCAAGCGCAACAGCGCCGAAAATATTCGAAATATAAACCTCATACTTCCCTCCTAATCTCAAATGTAAAGAGTAAGTATAATGAGATTCGCTTAAAAATTTCTTAACATAGAGAACTGTAAAAGAAAGAATAAAATATTGACAAAAAAATGTAAATTGCTGTCAAAAAAGTCATCTCTCAAGCAACTTTAGGATAAGCGCTCCTCCACTTCAAAATCAATCGGCAACCATTTCAGAAATTCTTCTAGTTGATTTTCCCAATAATACCACTCATGCTTTCCCGGATTATGATGATAGGTGATATCTAAGCCACATTCGCGCAATTGTTTAACAGCTACTTCATTTGCTTGATAAAGAAAATCTTGCTCCCCACACCAAGCATAAAATTTAGTCTTTTTATCTGACTTCTTTGCCATTGTTGTTAAAAAATGCTGCTTGACATCAGCTGCTTTCAAATCACCAAACACACCTTGCCAATAGTTGAGCGTACCGCCAGGAAGTTCTTCTATGTCCACATCATCCAAACCGAGCCCAATAGCGCCTGAAAATGACCCTGCATAAGAGAATCGATCTGTCATCAAGGCTATTTTATAAGCCCCATAACCTCCCATTGACAGACCTGCAATAAATGTTTTCTCCCGTTTCCGACTCATATTGGGAAAGAAACGCTGCATAACCTCAGGCAATTCTTTTGCTATGGCACCATAATAATTCAATCCATAAGCAGTATTGGTGTACCAAGCAAGATCTGTTGATGGCATAATGACAATTAAATTTGTATGGCGCAGTAAACGCTCAATATTCGTCCGTTTTCGCCACGAATTTTCATTGCCGCCCATGCCGTGCAAAAGGTAAAGAACGGGAATATCCGTATCTGCTACCTGATCGGGAGCTACTGCATCCGCATCAGGATAGATGACATTGACACGACGCTCCATTTCCAACACTGCTGAATGATACTCTATTTCAAAAAATGCCATTTTTTCTCCTTTTCATATAAATGTAAGAAAGGGGTTGGAACAAACGTCCTGACCCCACTATTTTTATTACTATAGGTTAAATGTACTTATTTATTTGCTTAACGCACTTCCATTACAACAGGTAAAATTGCCGGACGACGTTTGGTTTGCTCAAAGAGATATTTCGCAAGATTGTCACGCACCGAGCCTTTCAACTCACTCCAGTCAAAATTATCTTTTGCAAGGTAATCTTCAACTGTTTTATTGATTAAGTCAGCACTCTCACGCAAAATATCACGGCTTTTCTTGACATAAACAAATCCACGTGTATGAACCTTGGCTTTGGAAATAATCTTCTTGTCACGACGGTTTACTGTAATGGCTACGATAAAGATACCATCTTCAGACAGAACTTTGCGGTCACGAAGAACGATATTTCCGACATCACCAATCGCATTTCCATCAATCATGACATCACCAGAAGATACCGCACCAGAAGGTACAAAATCACCCTTTTCATATTCCATAATGCTACCACGTTTTGGAATAAAAATGTTCTCTGGCAACATACCAATTGCCATTGCAGCTTTAGCATGTGCTGCCAATTCACGATATTCTCCTTGAATTGGGAACAAGAATTTCGGCTGCAAGAGGTTTAACATCAATTGCAAATCGCGCTCATTTCCATGTCCAGACACTCGTAAATCTTGCGTAATTAGTTTGACAACACCACCTGCTTGGTAAATCATGTTTTCCACACGCGCCACCAAAGCTTCTTTTGCGATAGACGGCGTTGTAACAATATAAACCAAATCGCCTTCTTTGATCTCTACATAACGGTGACGACCAATAGACATCTTGCGCAAGCCATTGATTGGTTCACCCATACGCCCAGTTTCCAAAATAATCAACTCATGATCTTCAAACTTGGACATTTCTTTAGGTTTAATCAACAGACGTTCATCCACAAGTGATAATTTCTTCAAGCGAATAGCCGTACGAACGATATTTTCAATGTCAAACCCCGTCAGCACAACACGACGACCCGTTCTAGCAGCAGCTTCAAAAACCTGTTGAATACGAGAAAGATTGCTTGCAACCGCCGCAACAATCACGCGCCCTTCCCAATCACCAATCGTATTGCTAATTTCTTTTGCAACTTCGCTCTCGCTTGCCACTTGAATATTACTATCCGCATTTGCAGAATCACTAAGAAGAGCTAGAACGCCTTCTCGACCAATTTCTGCTAGACGTGCAAAGTCTGTTGCATAAGACTGACTAGCCGTTTGGTCAAACTTGAAATCACCTGTGTAAACAATATTGCCTTCAGACGTTTTCAAAACAATCCCTAAACTCTCTGGAATAGAGTGCGTTGTTTTAAAGAAAGATACAACCGTACCACCAAAATCAATCTCTGTGTCTTCATCAATCACATGAAAATCATTGAACTTTTTGACCGTATCATTTCCTTTGACAAATAACTTAGCCAACTCAATCGTCAATTCTGAGCCAAATACAGGGACTTTCGTTTCAGCCAATAAATAAGGCAAGGCACCAATTGCATCCGCATGCCCGTGTGTCAAAAATACCCCTGCAATACGGTCCTTATTTTCAAACAAATAGTCCATATTTGGAATGACAAAATCCACACCAAGCTGTTCATTTTCCGGATACTTTAATCCGATATCCAGGACAAAAATAGATTCATCCACTTCAGCGATGTAAAGATTTTTTCCATTTTCACGTACACCGCCCAAAGCAATCAATTTAATATTGCTCATTGATTCTCCTTTTCAAATTTTTTTACTAACGGTCCTTGGAATCCCAAGTCGAATTACAGTTTTGCAAATCTTTTGCATATCTAATTTATTATACTACTTTTCATGATTTTTTTCAAAGAACAGAGCATACAAAAACTCCTAGTTACTGTATACCTACAGAAAGCTAGGAGCCGTCTCTATTTGCTAATAAGTGATAGATAGACTTTCAGAAAGTAATTATCTGAAAAGAGATTCTTATGATGATTCCATCGTTATTTTATTAAAGAATGATTTTCTTGTCCACAATATATCAAAAACAAGTTTTTTCATCTAAAACAATAGCGGTTTTTTTACTAAGCATGAAAATCATTAAAAAGCTTCTACCGACTGCATCAAATAACATTCTTATTTATTCTTACTTTGCGTTCTTCATACGCGATGCAATTCTACAAACCACTACATGACATCTTCAGAAATATTTAATCAAATACCTCCAATTAAGAAAAACAATTAGCAAATAGAAACTAATACATCATAAACGATTTAAAATATGAATGTTCCGATACCCATTGGAATCAGCCCTTTCTTATCTTTCTTTAATTATATTGTACACCTTCTTTTTTAAAAAAGCAAGCGTTTACATCCAAATTTTTAAAATATTTTTTGCAAATGAAAAGAGGCAGAATTAACCATTCAAACCTCTTCTCAATGTAGATTTTTATGCTCGTACTGTGACACTTGTGCCGTCTTCTTTATAAAGATTTATCAAACCTTCTTTACGACTGCGTACCATATCACCTGGATAAACCGGATGTGGCAAGGAAATCGTCAACAGTTCCATCGGATTTGGAGCCCGATCAATTTTATTTCCATCTGAATCATGTAAATCTGTAATGACTGCGTTAAAATGACGGAAACCAGGGCCATAAAATTCAACTGGGTCGCCCTCATTGATGACATTTCGTTGTCGAATAGTCGCTGTTTGCGTATCAGGGTCATAAGCCACCACTTCTGCCACAAATTTATATTGCGGAATTTTGCGGCGTGCTCCAAAAAGCTGCTCATTTTCAGTTGGTGTATGATAGTAAAATCCTGTCGCCAATTCACGCTGCGCAACTTTCCACATTTCATCTACTAAATCTTGCTTGATTGCTTCAAACTTCTCAGGGCTTTCAAGATAAGCATCTACTGCCGCCTTGTAACAATTTGAAACAGTAGATACGTAGTGAATAGACTTCATGCGTCCTTCAATTTTCAAGCTGTCCACCCCATTTTCAATCATATCTGGAATATGGTCAATCATGGACATATCAACAGCCGACATAGAAAATTCTTCTGGAATTTCGCCTTTTAAGCTCTTGCGCTCTTGTCCAAAGGGCATATCGTAGAGGTCATATTTCCAGCGGCAAGACTGAGAGCACCCCCCACGATTGGCATCCCGCATACTCATGTGATTAGATAAAGTACAGCGCCCTGAGTAAGAAATGCACATAGCCCCATGAATAAAAGCTTCAATCTCCACATCAGTATGTTTGCGGATTTCTGCCAATTCTTCCATGGAAACCTCACGTGCCAAAACAACACGTGTCAACCCCAAATCCTTCCAAAATTCCAATGTTTCATAGTTTGTTGCGCTAGCTTGTGTTGACAAGTGTACTTCCAAACCTGGTGCTTCTGTACAAGCAATGGCAATCAATGCTGGGTCAGATACGATAACGGCAGAAATGCCAATATCTCGCAGAGTGCGGAACCATTCCCCAGCTCCTTCTTCATTGCCTTCGTGGGTTACCATGTTCGCAGCCACATAGACTTTTGCGCCATGCTCTCGAGCAAATTGAACACCCTCTTCCATTTCTTCAAACGTAAAATTTCCAGCACGGCTGCGCAAACCATAAGCTTGTCCGCCAATGTAGACAGCATCCGCTCCATAGCGAATGGCGACTTTTAATTTTTCCAAGGTTCCAGCAGGCGCCAGAACTTCTGGTCTTTTCAAAGTTTTTGTCATATTCTCGCTCTTTTCTAAATTCTAATACTTAGCCTTTTTATTTTATAGCAAAAAAGGTTTGAAAGCAAGCTAAAGGAAACAGATTGTGAAAGTTAAACAAGCAGTTGCAACTCGCAACTACCTGCGTCCCTTATTTCACCTGGTCTGGATCATATTCATAAAATCCAGTATCCAAGAAACGATTCTTTGGATGCAATTGATGAACCTGCTCATCCAAAAGGAAAGCCTGATCATGTGTAAATTGATTGGTCTCAATCAGCTCACGCGCTTGCACAAAGAGTTTGGCAATTTCAACAAAATTGTGTCCTGGCGTGTAAATGCCTTCTAATTTCCAATGTGTAAAGCCATGTTCTACCAATTCTTCAAGTTTCGTCATCATATCCAAGTCATTATTTGCAAAAATATGCGTCCCATGATTGTCCTCAAAAATAGAATAATGGCTATCTGGGTCACTCGGCTCTGCAAGAAATAAATCACGCTCACGGCTCTTTTCGTCATCAATATGAGTAAAATTATAATAATTTTGCAAAAGTGGACGCTTAGAATGATGAATCACACTCGCACCATAAACCAAGATCTCAACAGGAATTTCTAAAATATCTTGCATTTTAAAAAGTTCAGCAGATGGGATTTCACGCGCTAGAACTGCCTCAGAAACGCCAGCTTTTTGCCCCCAGAAGTTCACTTGACGACTGCTGGCAACCATAGTTGAAGCATCATAAATCGTCTTAAACGGATAACCATCACGTTTTAACACATAAAAAACTCCAGCATCTCCTACAGTAATATAATCCGCCTGAATATCCACTAAAAAATCAAGAAATGGCTTGATTTTATTCATCATTTCCTGATGCATCAAAGCATTGACAGCAATTGTCAACTTTTTGCCTACCTCATGTACAAGGGCTGCAATCTGTCGCAATTCGTCATAAGAAAAAGTACGGGGTAATCGAAGACCATACTCTTTTTCGCCTACATAAATGCGATCCACACCTGCTTCTAAAAGCTCTTTTACTTGTTCAACGCTCTCAGCTGTCGCTGTAATGATAATCTTTTTCATAGCAAAATTATAACATATTTTTGATTTCTCTTCTATTTTTTAATTTGAAAAGCATTTTTAGCCTTTTTGTAACTGTTATGTAATATTTATCTAATTAAAATCATGATAAAATAAGAGAGTACTGTAAGGAGAGAGAACATGACCGCAAGAAAATATCAGTCCTATCAAGAGGACTACACCTATCCAGAATTAGAACAAGAACAATATCCCCTTTATCAAGATTACATTCCTGAAGCAAAAACGAATCCAAACCTGAAAGAATTACTATTTTTCGTGAATATTGCTACATTTTGTATCTTGACAGCTTTGTTTAGCTTTTTATTCCTGTCTATTAAAATAAACACTTTCTTAGCTTTTGCTTTAGCAATTGGTGTTAGTTTAGTTTGCATTAAAATGCAGCAAGCATTTATTCGTCAGAAAAGAAATAAATAGTTTTGAAATTAAAGCGCCTATTTGCAAGGCACTATTTTTGTCGTGAATTGTTGTGATTCGTTGTGATGTAAAATCGATGTTAAAAAAATTGAGGTGCTAGTCCTCAATTTTTTTGTCTTCATTTTCCGATTCTTGGTTTTCTGTCAAATCAATGACAATATCCTCCGATGTAGTTTCTTTATCAACTGGTTCTTGCTCAGTTTTTTTGAAATCTTCTGGAGAGATACCTTCTGGTGTCATTTTTTCTTTCCATTCTTGCATTTTCTCTTGTGAAAAGTCAACTACTTGTTTCGTTGCTTCTTTCACAGAGTCAAGAACAGTTTCGCCTGTAATTTCTCCACTTTCAACCTTTTCTTTGGCTTGATTGACTACTTCTACAGCTTGGTTAGAGAATTGATTGGCTTTTTGTACTACTTGATCTTTAAAATCATCTGGATTTTCTTTGACGTCATTCATAAAATCAGAAACCTTAGCAGTCACTTCTTTTCCTTTTTTGCTAGTAAGAAATACAGCTACAGCCGCTCCAGAGATTGTTCCTAAAAGGATTGATGAAAATTTACCCATAATAAGCCTTCTTTCTTATTTTTTAAATAGTTTTGTAATCATGCGCAAAGCTGATAAAGTTGCACCAGCTTTGACACTATTTTTTCCTGCTGCAGCGGCTTTTTTACTCAAATGACGAGCAGAATCATTCAAATCCGAAACGGACTCAGATAAATCTGCAACTGCAGTGAAAAGCGGGTCAATGGTTGTCATTTTTCCGTTAATATCATCTGCTAAAACATTCACTTTCGTTAACAATTCATTGGTTTGATAGAGTGTCACATTGACATCTGTCGTCAACACCTGAATTGTTTTTTCTGTTTCGTCAACGACATTTGAGATTTTCCTAACCAAAAAAATCGTATAAACAATCAAGGCAACCAAAGCGAGGGCAACTAAACTATAAGCAATCTCAAGCATTTTTCTTCTCCTAACTTTTTAATAATAAGGGGTATCTTTTTTTCTGCGTTGGTAAATGACGAGAATGATTCCGGCAACCACTAGAACAGCAGACAACCATTGTGACACACGCAAGCCAGCAAACATGAGACTGTCTGTCCGCATCCCTTCAATAACCATGCGCCCCATTCCGTACCAAATCAGATAAAACCCTGTAATTTCACCACGTTTGAGGAAGTTTTCCTTTCTTCGTACAATCATCACCAGAGCAAATCCAAGCAAATTCCAAACCGACTCATAAAGGAAAGTTGGTTGTCGATAATGACCATCAATGTACATTTGATTGCGAATAAAACTTGGTAAGTAATTTAAACTTTTTACGACCGCTCCGTAAGCCTCTTGGTTGAAGAAATTTCCCCAACGTCCAAGACTTTGGGCAATCATTACACCCGGAACCGCAATATCTAAAAAGTCTAGCGTATTGATAAGCTTTCTCTGTGAGAAAAAATACAAGACAATCGCTCCGGTGATTAAACCGCCATAGATAGCAATTCCTCCGTGCCAAATGGCAAAAATCTCACCAGGATTTTTAGCATAATAGCCCCAATCAAAAATAACATAATAAATGCGAGCTCCAACGATTGCCAAAGGAAACGCAATGAGGATAAAATCAAGAATATCATCTGGAATGATTTTCTTCCGCGGCGCTTCACGCATAGCCAGATAAACAGCTAAAACTAAACCTGTTACAATACAAATCGCATACCAGCGAATACTAAGAGGCCCTATCTTAAATGCAATTGGATCAATCATGAGACACCTCATTTTCACTAATGAGATTGGTCAAGCGTTCCTCAAAAGTCTTCGTGGCATCAAAGCCCATTTCTTTTGCACGGTAATTCATTGCTGCTGCTTCAATCACCACCGAAATGTTGCGACCCGTTTTCACAGGAATACGAATCCTTGGAATGGACACACCTGATACTTCAAACTCTTCACCATTATTTCCCAAACGGTCAAATGTTTTATTGACATCATAATTTTCCAGATAAACAGCCAATTGAACCTGTGATGAATCCTTGACAGCACTAGCTCCATAAAGGCTCATGACATCAATAATCCCAACACCGCGTATTTCAAGTAAATGGCGCAAAATTTCCGCTGGCTCGCCCCAGAGAGTCATTTCATCTTTTGCGTAGATATCTACGCGGTCATCTGCAACTAAACGATGTCCTCTCTTCACCAGCTCCAATCCAGTCTCGCTTTTTCCGATTCCACTATCTCCTTGAATCAAGACACCCATCCCGTAAATGTCCATTAAAACCCCATGAATACTGGTTCGCTCAGCCAAACGCGAATCCAAATAACTTGAAATCTCACCGGATAAACGACTAGTTGGTGTGTGACTGCTGAGAACAACAATTTCATTTTCCTTTGCAGCCTTTAACATCTCATCGGGAATTTTCAAATCACGCGCCACAATCATAACAGTGTCTCGTTCAAACATTTTCCGTAAAACCTGATAGCGATTATGTGACGTCATCTTCATCAAGTAAGACCATTCTTTCATGCCCATTAGTTGGATACGCTCTGGTGTGTAATAGTCAAAATAACCTGTCATTTCAAGTCCTGGACGGGAAATATCAGAGGTCGTAATTTCTCTTTCCAACATTTTCTCGTCGCCATAAACCACATTTAATCTGACTTTTTTTAATAGATCTTTGATCTTTACAGTCATATTCTTCCCCTTTGATAGTTTCTTTTTCTATTATAGCAAATTTTCAGATTAAAGGAGAGTTTCATCCTTGTTTTTAAAGAAAATGGATAAACATACATAGCATTTACTACTTCTCTGACTGGAGCATTCTTTCTACAATTTGTTTTTGATCTTGAAATAAAGGATAACGATTCATAAAATATCGGAGTTCACTAGGTTTCAGCCAGATGTGACTATCCGTTTCACCCTCTTGATATTTCACGTCTTTCTCTGTGACAATTGCCTCATAAAAATCAAAATGACAGTGTTCTTTAGGTGAAGTCGTCTGCTCAATTAGTTGTATTTCTCTAGGAATCAGCCCAGTTTCTTCCTGCAATTCACGACAAGCCGCGGTCATGCTATCTTCACCAGCCAACACACTTCCTCCTGCACCAAACTCATAATAATTAGGATGAATTTCTTTTTTTGGACTGCGGTGCATCAGGAGAAATTCCCCATCTATATGACGAACAAAGACATTGACACAAAGGTGATACTGACCTTCCGCAATTGGTTGCCCTCTCTTTAGAAAATCTCCTTGTCGCTCTCTTTGCTCATTATAAGTATCCCAATATTCCATTTCTTCTACTCCTAAAATAAAAGAGTCCATTGTCCGAACTCCTTTTTAGCATATATAACCAAGCGCTTGCTCCATCACACTCACCAAAACCAGCCGTCTTCTTCTTTGATTGCTTCTGCTTCTTTGCGCTTACGAGGTCCTGTCCCATACATTTCTTCTTCTACGTCTTCCTTGTAAGGCATCACAGATGATAAGATGATGTAGATGATAATCCCTAAACCCAAATTAGAAATGGTAAATAAAACGAATAAAAAGCGAACAAGCCCTACATCTAGACCAAATTTATCAGATAAACCTGCTAACACTCCTGATACAGCTCTATTTCGACGTAATTTATAAAATGTTGTTTTCATAATCAGTAAGCCTCTTTCATTGATACTGAATCTAGTGTAGCACATTTCAGTCATCATGCCATCCGTCCTTAGGCGGATTTCTGATTGTTTCGTCAAAATAATCATTAAGACTGCAACTGTCTGACAAAAATGAGTTTCCCTTGGCAGAGTCCGCAGCAATACCGCTCAGTATTGATTCGTCTTTTTCTATGATATTGTGCACGACAATGCAAGCATTGATAAACAAGCGTTTTTGCAGTTGATTGGCTTGATAAAGTAGGCGCATAGCGCAAACCGTCCACGGCTTTCAATAATTGCTTGAAATCTCGATCCTTATGCCGATAGCCCTTCTTTTCAAAGTAAAGATGATAGTGACACAACTCGTGCCGCACAATTTTTCGGAAGGTTTCTAAACCAAACTGTTCATAGATTCTAGGATTAAAATCAAGATGACCATCCTTTGGAAAAAAGCGTCCACCTGTTGAGTGAAGACGCTTATTCCAAGAAGCCGTATGTCGAAATTCTTTGTCAAAATCTTCCAAAGAGACTTGTCTGACATAGTTAGTTAGATTCACGCGGTGCCACCAAGGAAAGATTGACCTTTTCTCTTTCTATATCCAATTTGTCTACCCACACGGTTACCAAGTCACCAACAGAAACTACTTGACTCGGATGTTTGACATAGCTGTTACTGAGCTTAGAAATATGAATCAAGCCGTCCTCATGAATGCCAATATCCACAAAAGCACCAAAATCAACGACATTGCGAACAACGCCTTCTAACTTTTGCCCAATTTGTAAGTCCTTTATATCAAGGACATCTTGACGCAGAACCGGTGCATCAAATGAATCACGCATATCACGACCTGGCTTGAGCAAGTCTGCAATGATATCCTTAAGAGTAGCTTCTCCCAAGTCCAAATCTGCAGCAACTTTTTTGACATCTAAAGACTGCAATTTTTCCTGAGCGGCTTGATCTAAGTCCGTAATTGCAAGCATTTGGAACAATTTCTCAACAGCTGGATAACTCTCTGGGTGAACACCTGTATTATCCAAAACATTATCACTTTCGGGAATCCGTAGGAACCCTGCCGCCTGTTCAAATGCTTTAGCACCCAGACGAGGAACTTTTTTAATGGCATCGCGCGAGCGAATCATGCCTTCTTCTTCACGATATTTGACAATATTTTCAGAAATAGTTTTGTTTAACCCTGCCACATGCGATAGAAGAGATGGACTTGCGGTATTGATATTAACGCCGACTTGGTTAACAACGGTATCTACGACGAAATCCAAGCTTTCAGATAATTTCTTCTGGCTCACATCATGTTGGTATTGACCGACACCGATTGATTTTGGGTCAATTTTAACTAGCTCTGCAAGAGGGTCTTGCAGTCGACGTGCGATAGAGATAGCCGAACGTTTCTCAACGGTCAAATCAGGGAACTCATGCCGCGCCAATTCGCTAGCAGAATAAACAGATGCGCCACTTTCATTGACAATAACATAGCTGACGTTTGGATGAGTTTTCAATACTTCAGCGACAAATGCTTCACTTTCACGACTAGCTGTTCCATTCCCAATAGCAATGATTTCAACACCAAATTGGTCAATCAAGTCTGACAAATCTTGCTTAGAAGCTTCAATTTGCGCTGCTTTTGCCGGTGGAACAGGATAGATAACCTGAGTTGTCAGCATTTTTCCAGTTGCATCTACGACTGCTAATTTTGCTCCTGTCCGGAAAGCTGGGTCAAATCCTAGTACCACGCGTCCTTTGAGTGGCGCAATCAAGAGCAGATTTCGCAGATTATCTGAAAAAAGCTGAATCGCTCCGTCTTCTGCAGTCTCGGTCAATTCTGCCCTAATCCGACGTTCCATAGCTGGAATGATTTTCTTTTTCACAGCTTGCTGGATTGCTTCATGAATGTAGTCATTTTTGACCTTAAAGCGCACTTCAAAGAAGCGGATAATCTTATCTACATTGTTCTCAAAACTAACTTTGAGAACACCTAGCTTTTCACCACGATTCAGTGCTAAGGTGCGATACCCCTGCATATCCGCGATTTTTTCGGAAAAGTCATAATAGATTTGAAACACTTGCTTTTCGTCCAAATCTTGATCTTTTAAAGTTGAAACAATGCTTGAATTTGTCAGCATTTCATGATAGGTCCAAGCACGCAGCTGCACATCTTCTGAAATGGCTTCCACTAAAATATCTACAGCTCCAGCTAGAGCTGCTTCTGCCGTCGGAAATGTTTCGCTAGTTAAGGCAGTTGCTTCCTCTTGAAGATTGGCAGCATTTTGTAATATGAGTCTAGCCAAAGGAAAAAGTCCTGCTTCACGTGCAATCGTAGCTTTTGTCCGACGCTTTTCTTTATAAGGAAGATAGAGCTCCTCCACATCAGCCAGCTTTTCAGCTGCTTCAATAGCTGCACGTAGTTTTTCCGTCAGTTTTCCTTTCTCTTCAATCTTCGCGAGCACCGTTGCCTTGCGCTCTCTGAGGTTCGTCAGACTTTTATCCAAATCAAGAATAGCCTTAATCTCTACCTCATCCAAATTCCCTGTCATTTCTTTCCGATAACGAGCGATAAATGGGATTGTGTTGCCTTCTGCTGTCAGTTCCAATACTTTTTCAATTTGCTTCTGACTAATCTTTAAACTTTGCGATAGTTCGATAATATTTGTTTCCATAAAGAATATTATACCATACCTTATCCAGCAGTCCAAATACAATTGTCTCTCTGGCTACTTTCTTCTTTCGCCATTATTTTATTCATTTGATAAATTACAAGAATAAGTGCAATTTATCATTCTAAATAGTAAAAGAATCCTCAAGCAGGACTCTAAAAACACTGATAAAGATGAATTATTCATCAGATTATGTACTCAATCATTGTAACAACTCAGTTAAATACCCTCGCTTCATCATCTCCAGATTAAATAGATTTGGAATATGAGCAAAAGCTTCCACAAGAGGTAAGTGTGCCGTTTTCCAGCCTTGTCCATCTATCACCCAGACAAAATTTACGTCATCTGCTGAACTTTCAACAAACTGGCTTAGTTCTGTGAGGCTCCATCTAATTTGTACGATTACTCAATAATTCTTGTATAAGTAATAAACGGTGTTCAATAGAGTCCAACCATTCTGGATGATAATCATATTCAAATAAATCTTGATCAAAAAATTCTAGGTTTTCACTCATCCATCGGATACAATCGGGGTCCGACAAAGTATAAATCATAGCGGAGAGAGATTCGGCGTCTTCTTCATTGTCCCAATTAGGCCAAAATAATTTTACAAATTCATATACTTCGGATGGCGCTACTTTGTCCTTTGAACTATTTACGTTTACCATATCTAAAGGTACATACTCTGTTGATAGATAATCATTGGTATCTAGGATAATTTCTTCATTTCGATACAATTGATCAACTTGATTTATCCCCTCTTCAACGGTTGAAGCGTCAATTGTTACAATTTTTGACAAAGTTTCTATTATCTCAATATTCATCCTTACCTATCCAACTTTCTATACTGACCTCGTCCAATAAATTCAATGATATTTTTATCTCTCAGCACTTGTAACTGCTGCCTAATTTTGTCTTTAACAAAGTGATTATTTGGATATTGTTCCTGCAACTCTTTTTCAAATGCATATACATCACTCAAAGTAAAGTTTTTCTTCGGGATTCTATCAATACAATTCAGAATATCTAATGTCCACCCTCTTGCATCTTTCGTCTTATTTCGTAAAAAAAGTGTTTTTTGAAAATTTTCTTGTACTTGTCTCTGTTTTGCAATCTGTCCATCTCTGAATAAAAATATTTTTCCAATCTCTGGAACGTGCGAAATATCAATATTGCAGCCTATTCAACCTGCTCTTTGAGCGCTGGATGACAAGGGTTTTCTTTTAATAATAATTTTAGGTGTAAAAAAATGTTTCGGAATTAAAATAAAATTTATTACCGTCATTTCTTTAGAATAGTTCAAAAAGAAAAAGTTAGGATTATTCTCACTTTCCAGACGACGAATCATCGTATCATAAGCACCGTCGTTAATAATTGTGGAAAAATTAGTTTGCTTACTTTTCAGCTCAAATTCTTCTCTACAATTAGTACAAAAGAAATCTGCAACAGGACGATTATTTTCAAAATGTGATAAGTAAATCTGCCCACAATTGGGACAATAAGCATTTTCCGCAACCCATGATTCTGTTATCACCCTTGCAATTTGAGATTTACTCTTATAACTCTCTGCAAGATGAGTGGGTAACTCTAGTTTCATATATAGTTCCTCTGTATTTTCACTTATGCATCAGATCTTCGTAATTCGCTAAAATTCTTTTTGACGAAGGAGTTACAAAAGGCTCAAAATAACGATTATACTTCTCGGGCATATAGCTTCTCAATACACTTAAAAGTTGCCGCTTTCCACCCGTCCATTTGGTAAATGGTTGAAGATTATAGTATTTTAATTTTATATTATTATATTATCTGGAGACATGATCCTTCCTTTGCACATATAGTCTATTTATTATACCACATTCATCTCCTTCTTTCGCAAGCTAATTGCTATTCTGCTGACTTTATTTCACCATAATTTTCAAAATGATAGTATAATAGTTAAAAAGGAAAAGGAGGCTGTTATGGCTATTAAATTTACGCGTTCAGATGATTTGGACAAAATGTTTGAAGAATTTGCAACGTTACCTAAAATCGAAAAGGTAGAATTTCCTGATGAAAAAGAAAAAAAGACCAAGAAAGAGCAAAAGGCTAAAAAGTCATGAGCTTTTTTAATCAACTGCCACCTAGTGTGCTACAAGCTGGTGCGATTTTCCTCTCCATTATTATCGAAGCACTACCTTTTGTGCTGATTGGGAGCATTATTTCAGGTTTTATAGAGGTTTATATCACACCAGACAAAGTTTATCGCTATCTGCCTAAAAATAAATGGGGTAGGATTTTCTTTGGTACTTTTATTGGCTTTATTTTCCCTTCTTGCGAATGTGGAATTGTGCCTATTATCAATCGTTTTTTGGAAAAGAAAGTACCAAGTTACACAGCTGTTCCTTTTATGGTGACAGCACCTGTTATCAATCCTATTGTTCTTTTTGCGACCTATTCTGCCTTTGGGAATTCCTTTAAAATGGCTTTGCTCAGAGCTCTTGGCTCTATTGTTGTAGCAATTGTTCTAGGAATTTTCTTTGGCTTTCTCAACACAGCAACTATTCAAAAAGAGAATCGAGTCATTCAGCATGAATACGACTTCTCCCATTTAAGTCAGCCAAAAAAAGTATTTCAAGTGTTTGTACAGTCTATTGACGAATTTTTTGATACAGGTCGTTACTTAGTCTTTGGTTGTCTCTTTGCCAGTCTAGTGCAAGTCTACGTGCCTACACGCATTCTGACTTCCATTAGTGCAACACCGCTTATGGCTATCTTACTATTGATGCTGCTTGCATTTCTTCTCTCACTTTGCAGTGAAGCAGATGCCTTTATTGGTAGTTCGCTCATTTCTAGTTTTGGCTTAGCGCCAGTCCTGGCTTTTCTCGTCATTGGACCAATGCTAGATGTGAAAAATATCCTCATGATGAAAAATTACCTCAAAGGACGATTCATCTGGCAATTCATTGGAATTGTTAGTTTAGTTGTTGTCATTTACTCTTGGCTTGTGGGGGTGGTGCTATGATTCGTTTTCTAATTTTAGCTGGTTACTTTGAAATCACCATGTATTTGCAACTTTCCGGCAAGCTAAATCAATACATCAACATGCATTTTTCTTATTTGGCATATATTTCCATGGTACTTTCTTTCGTGCTAGCTATTGTGCAGCTCATCGTCTGGATGAAAAAAATGAAAGTGCACAGCCATTTGACGAGTCGTTCTGCAAAATTTGCTAGTATTGCTTTTCTTGTTGTACCACTTGTCGTTGCTCTCTTCTTTCCAACGGTCAATTTGGACTCTACAACCGTTTCTGCTAAGGGCTACCATTTCCCGCTGGCTGACGGTAGTTCTAAGAACATTCAGGCTGATGAGGGCACTACCAATCAGTACCTAAAACCTGATACCAGTACCTATTTTACTAAAAGTGCTTACGAGAAAGAAATGCGGGCAGCTGCAAAAAAATATCTGAAAAAAGACATCATTTCCGTTACAACTGAAAATTATATGGAAATCATGGAAGTCCTCTATGATTATCCAGATGAATTTGCGGGAAAGCGGCTAGAATTTACTGGGTTTGTCTATAATGACCCGAGCGATAAAAACAGCCAGTTTCTTTTCCGCTTTGGTATTATTCATTGTATTGCCGATTCGGGAGTCTATGGACTTCTGACAACTGGTAATACGGAGCATTTTGAAAATAATACCTGGATAAGAGCAAGCGGGAAAATTACGATTCGCTATCATAAACAACTAGGACAAAGTTTGCCAACGCTTGAAGTGGATAGTTTCAAGAAAGTTGAAAAGCCTAGCAATCCTTATGTCTATCGTGTCTTTTAACCTACATTGAATAAATAAAAGAAGACCTGAGAAGTATTTCTCTAGGTCTCCTATTATGCTCTTTTGTGAGCAATTATGATAAAATAAGAGAAATTTGTATTTTTAGGAGGTACTATGTCACATCAAAATCAACCTGTTTCAAGGAAAACCTTGCTATCTATTTTCGCCACTGCTCTAATTACTTTTGCTGGAATTCTTTCTGAAACCAGTATGAATGTCACTTTTCCACATCTTATGAAAGTTTTTCATACAGACCTTGGCACATTGCAATGGATTACGACAGGTTATCTGCTGGCTGTCGCCATCACAATTACACTCGGAGCTACGCTAGCACACAACTGGTCTGAACGGAGAATTCTCTTCACCAGCCTAGCTATTTTTACGTTAGGAAATGGTGTTGCAATGCTTGCGCCTAATTTTGCCTTACTCATGTTAGGACGCATTTTGCAAGGTTCAGCAACTGGAATTGCTACCCCCCTTATGTTTAATCTTATCGTAGAACGTATTCCGCGTAGCCAAATTGGTTTTTACATGGGATTGTCTGGACTTGTTATAAGCCTAGCTCCTGCGATTGGTCCCACCTATGGCGGCTTGATGATTGGTTCATTCGATTGGCACATGATTTACACATTCATCATGCCGGTTCCGATTATCTCCTTCATATTAGGATTTTTATTTTTAGAAAATACCCCCAATAAACAAAAACGTCCTTTTGAGTGGATTTCTTTCTTGCTTCTTACACTTTCACTGACTTTTTCTATCATGATGATTTCTAGCTTAGAAGAAGGTAGCTTTAATTGGACTTTTGTCATCATCTTTTTATTATCACTTGTCCTTTTCGTTTGGCGAAGTTTAGCGGTAGAGCATCCTTTTTTAGATGTTCGTATTTTGAAAAATCCAGTTATTTTACTAGGGATTATTCCTTTCTTTCTCTACCAATTTTCAAATTTATCAGCCAATTTTCTGATTCCTAATTTCTTGGTTTTAGTGAAACACGAGGCTACTTCTGCTGCTGGCTTTGCACTGCTACCTGGAACAATGTTAGGAGCTTTTTCGGCACCTTTCTTGGGAAAATTATATGACACCAAGGGACCCAAATGTTCTCTATATGGTGGGAATCTCCTCTTTTTCTTAGCCGTTTCCGTTTTTGCATTCTTTACAAAAGCCTTAACATTACCGCTCATCATCCTTTTTTATATTTTCTTTACGATTGGGCGCAATCTGGCTTTCAACAACACGATGGCCTTATCTGTTTCACAAATTAGTCGTGAAAAGTCACCAGACGCCACTGCTCTCTTTCAAATGGCTCAAACATTTGCTGGAGCTTTAGGAACAGCGATTGCTGCTATCATGGTCAATCAAGCTCCTGATACTACGACAGGTGTGCATCTTGTCTTTCTTCTTCTATTTGTCCTTGTTATCCTTATTTTTTATCTTTTTTACTCTTTATTTCGAGCTATCAAAAATCAGAAATTTTAATCAATTTATGGTAAAATAAATAAAATATTAGAAAATGGGTGTTCAAAATGTCTTCAAAAGTGATTATTACAATTTTTGGTGCCAGTGGAGATTTGGCAAAAAGAAAACTCTATCCCTCTCTTTTTAGATTGTATAAATCTAGCAATCTGTCTAAGCATTTTGCCGTTATCGGCACAGCTCGCAGACCTTGGAGCAAGGAATATTTTGAATCTGTCGTAGTCGAGTCTATCACAGACCTCGCAGATAGCCCTGAGCAAGCGCAAGAATTTGCTAGCCATTTCTATTATCAAAGTCACGACGTCCAAGATACTGAGCATTATATTGAATTAAGGAAACTACAAAATAGCCTTGACGAGCAATATCAAGCAGAACATAACAAACTTTTCTTCCTGTCCATGGCTCCTCAGTTTTTCGGAACCATTGCTAAACACCTCAAATCCGAGCAAATTGTAGACGGGAAAGGATTTGAACGCTTAATTGTAGAAAAACCGTTTGGCACAGACCTTGCCTCTGCTAGCAAACTGAACGACGATTTGTTGGCAACATTTGACGAAGAGCAGATTTTCCGGATTGACCATTATCTCGGCAAAGAAATGATTCAAAGTATTTTTGCCATTCGCTTTGCCAATCTTCTTTTTGAAAATGTCTGGAATCGTGATTATATTGACAATGTGCAAATTACTTTTGCTGAAAAGTTAGGTGTGGAGGAGCGCGGTGGTTATTACGACCATTCAGGTGCGCTGCGCGATATGGTGCAAAATCACACACTTCAACTCCTGTCTTTACTTGCTATGGACAAACCCAAAACTTTCACCAAAGATGATATTCGGGCTGAAAAAATTAAGGTTTTCAAGCACTTGCATAAACCTACTGATAATGATCTGAAAAAACTCTTCATTCGTGGTCAATATACTTCTGGTAAAGTAGATGGGAAAAAGTATATTTCCTATCGCAGCGAACCAAATGTTGAACCAGAATCTACCACAGAAACCTTTGCTTCTGGTGCATTCTTTGTAGATAGTGACCGATTTCGCGGGGTGCCATTTTTCTTCCGTACTGGAAAACGTCTTACTGCCAAAGGAACTCATGTCAACATTGTTTTTAAGCAAGTGGAATCCATTTTTGGCTCCTCGCTCCAACCAAATGTGTTGACCATCTACATTCAGCCAACTGAAGGTTTTTCTCTTAGCATGAACGGCAAAGAAGTAGGTGAGCAGTTTAGCTTAGCCCCGCTAACACTTGATTATCGTACAGATGCAACAGCTTCTGGTGCGTCACCAGAGCCCTATGAAAAACTCATCTACGATGTGCTAAACAATGACTCAACCAATTTTAGCCACTGGGACGAAGTGCGTTCTAGTTGGGAATTGATTGACCGTATTGAAACCTTGTGGGCAAATAACGAAGTTCCCCTTCATCATTACAAATCAGGCACTATGGGACCCGAAGCCAGCTTTGAATTACTCAATCAATTTGAAGCTGATTGGAATTGGCGTCCAGACGAAGCCTATCGCAAAGAAGGACGATTGGGGTAAAATAAATATATGATAAATTGCAAGAATAAGTGCAACATTTATTCGAACTCATCCTCTAGAGCTT